>ERZ1292633.28-Hain-H41-02um-R1-28-length-208651-cov-200_pt1 | contig 208651 bp, 209 predicted proteins | sample MGYA00564406_ERZ1292633 | MGnify/ENA primary metagenome ERZ1292633 (study PRJEB36523, sample SAMEA6512639) | groundwater metagenome | collected 2019-01-08 | study: AquaDiva: Metagenomics assemblies of 32 groundwater samples
GAAGCGCGAGTCTCATTGAAACCTTGCGGGAACGAACCGGCCAATCGGTGTCAATAGGGTCTGTTTGCCGCAATTCGATGTGAGCCGCTCCGACCTCCTTTGCCGTTTCCCCCGCCGCCGCCAGAAGGGCAAGACGGACATCGGCGCGATCGGCCAATACTCCTCCGTAATTGAAAAAGGCCATGGATGTCAGAAAACATCCGAACATCGGACTCTTCGTCAGCACCAGAGGAAGGACCCCTTGGATCGTCCCTCCCTCGTCTTTAGCCATCAGGTAGTACGTGCGATGCCCAAATACCGCGCTGATGACCCCTCGCCAGGGCAGCGTATGGTATCCAGAGGCTTGTGGATGGCCCAAGACAAACTGATCCCACATGGCTTCGTCATGCGGATCCTTCAGAAGTACGACGTTCACCGTGTCCTTATGGCGGGGCAATGTCTAGGACGTGGACGCATATTATCTCACCCGATGCGTACGCCCATTTCGAGATACCATTATAGACTGAACGGCAGTCTCCAGCACCTTGCCCATTGCTCCCCAGGAATACTGACCTTGCACTCGGGCTAGTCCGTTGGCGCCCAGCTGCTGTGCGGCATTCTTATCTGTGAGCAATCGCACCACTTTATCTGCAAAATCCTGCGGATCATCCGCCAGCAACACTTCACGATTGTCAGCCAAATCCAGCCCGTCGATACTCATTGATGTCGCAACAGTCGCCTTCTGCATAGCCATGGCAGCCAGAATCTTGTTTTTCACCCCGGAGCCCATGCGCAACGGACAGACGAAGACCCTCGCACTCCGTACATACGGACGAATATCATCCACCTTCCCCGTGACATGAATCCCGGAAATGCCTGTCAACGCTTGGACTCTTTTGGATGGCTCGCTTCCGACAATCCAAAATTGGACGTGCGGACGCTTCGCTTTCACCAACGGGAAAATATCTTTTACAAAATACATGGCCGCATCTTCGTTAGGGGCATAGCCCATCACCCCGGTGAATACGATCTTATCCTCTTCGGTCACGCTCGTGTCCGGAGAAAAGTACTCCATATCCACCCCATTGCTAATCGTCAGAGTGTTCAACGATGTCGAAAGTCCTTTGATGACCTGTTCGTCAACGGCGGAATTAGTCATGATCAGATCAAATGTTTTCCCTAGCGACCGCTCCAGATACTGAATATTGAGCACGCTCAGATACGCCGAAAGACGATTGCGCCAACCTCGTTCCGCTTTCAACATGGTCCGATTCAGAAGCGTCAGAGAATCATGGAGATCGACGATCGCCGGAATGCCTTTCTTTCGGTCGATATACTGCGTCATGGGAAGAATATCGACATAGATCAGATCGATACACTCTTGGTGACAAAGACTCCAAATCCTGTGCTGAATGGACTTAAAATAGGCCGCATTCCGATACCTGGTCTCAAAATAGGCCGCAAGATGCAACCGATGCCATTGCTGTCCCCACCAGTGCGCAGCTGGGGGATAAGGCAGCACTTCAACTCGCGTAAACACATGCGATGTTGTTGGATCGTTCAGGAAAGACTGATATCGCTCATGAGAGGAACAGTACGTAACAAGGAACAGCTCATGAAGTCTTGAGAGTTCTCGACAGAGACTGAATAGTCGAGGAGATCCGGGCATGCGGGAGGTCGCCGGGACATCTGGAGCCAAGACAAGAATTTTCATCTGATAAATCCTGCCGTGGATCGAGCCATTGCAGTTCCATCACCAACAAATACCATCGTACGAGGCAGTAAAGCTTTCGCGTCCTTCGATCCTGGCTAAATCGATGATCAATTGGTCGGCGCGCATACTCTTCAGGGCAGGCACGAACTCCGCTGAGGTATACCCTACGACAACCACTTGTGCCGTATCCACTACATCCTCAGCCCGTTCGACAAGCAACGACGAAAGGTGCGGGATATGTTCTTCGATAAACTTCTTGTTGGCGCCAATCAGGCGGCTGGTCGCCACGTTCCTGTCATAGATTTTCACCTGAAAGCCTTTTCCTAGGAGCGTCTCGATCACTTCTACGAGAGGGCTTTCTCGTAGGTCATCCGTATCCGGCTTGAAGGTCATGCCGAGAAATCCCACTCGTTTTTTTCCCAACGCAACAATCCGCTGGATAACACTCTTGATCTGAGACATGTTGCTCTGAAGAATGGCATTCAAGACCGGCACGTCCACATCTGTCCGTTTCGCCTGGTACGACAAGGCGCGAAGATCCTTGGGCAAACATGACCCTCCAAATGCAAACCCCGGCTTCAAATAGACCTTCGACAAATTCAGTTTGGTATCTTGACAAAAAATGTCCATCACAGCATGGCTGTCGATGCCGAGTCTCTTGCACAGGATTCCGATCTCATTGGCAAACGTCACTTTCAGAGCATGAAAGGCATTATCGGAATACTTCACCATCTCCGCCGCGCGGATCGACGTCCGAATAGTCGGCGCTGTGATACCGGCATAGATTTCTTCAACCACATCACCCTCGCCGGCCTGCCGCTCGCCGATCACGATCTTGGGAGGATTGTAATAGTCTTTCACCGACGTTCCCTCCCGGAGAAACTCCGGGTTGTAGCAGACAAATAGACCGTTTCCGACCGTCTTACCGGAGTGTTTCTCAAGAATCGGAATGGCCACGTCCTCCGTCGTTCCCGGCAACGTCGTACTGCGAAACACCACTGTATGTGGGGTCTTTTTATCACGTAGGGCCAGACCGATATCTTCACATACCCGCTTCATGTGGGTGAGATCAAGACTGCCGTTCGCTTGGCTCGGCGTCCCCACGCAAATGAATGAGACATCGGTGTTCTGAATTCCTTCAGCCGATGACACCGTGGCGTGTAACAAACCCTGTTTCTGAGCTTTGGCGATAAACTGTGAGATGTCGGGCTCAACGATAGGAGCGGCCCCTGAATTAATCGCTGCTACCTTATCGGCATTGACATCGACGCCCCAGACCGTGTGGCCACTGGAGGCAAGACAGCCCGCCGAAACGGTTCCCACATACCCCAGACCGAAGACACTGATTTTCATCGCCATCACCCTCTCCTTACTCTTCCTCACACTTTCGTTTCTCTACACCGAGAATTCTCTATCAGATTACCTGGCGGAAGTACTCGATCGTCTTTCGCAAGCCGTCCTCCAACTCAACCTTCGGTTCCCATCCGAGAAATTCCTTGGCACGGCGTATGTCTGGTCGGCGCACCTTTGGATCATCCACCGGCAAAGGCATATGCTCGATCTTGCTCTTCGAGCCTGTGAGCTTGAGTACCAACTCTGCAATCTGCTTCACGGTCAACTCACGCGGATTCCCGATATTCACAGGATCGTGCATCGTTTCTTTTAGAGGCTGGTCTGATTTCGTCAGAAAGCTTGATCGGTTGGTCCGTTCAGCCACAGATTTATCCGAATCGATCAACAGCAGCTCCGTAATGCCACGCACAAGATCTTCGACATAGCAGAAACTTCGCGTCTGGTTTCCATCGCCAAAAATGGTCAGCGCTTTACCTTGAAGCGCCTGGACAACAAAGTTTGAGACGACGCGTCCATCGTGCGGGCGCATTCGCGGGCCGTACGTATTAAAGATTCGCACGATGCGCGTATCGACCCCGTGATACCGATGGTAGGCCATCGTCATGGCTTCAGCAAAGCGCTTGGCCTCGTCATACACACCACGCGCGCCGATCGGATTCACATTCCCCCAGTAGGACTCGGGCTGTGGATTGAGCAAAGGATCGCCATACACTTCAGACGTACTGGCTAACAATAATCGAGCCCCTTTCGCCTTTGCCAAACCCAGTGCCTTATGGGTACCCAGAGCCCCGACTTTGAGCGTGGCAATCGGCATCTCCAGATAGTCTTGTGGACTCGCCGGAGACGCAAAATGTAAAATCGCGTCCAAGTGTCCATCTACATGAATATAATCACAGACGTTGTATTTGATAAAACTGAACTTTGGGTTCCCCATCAAGTGCGCGATGTTCTCCACACGACCCGTGATCAGGTTGTCCATCGCAACGACTTCATGTCCCTTGCCTATCAGCAAATCGCTCAAATGACTTCCTAAGAATCCTGCTCCGCCCGTGATCAATATGCGCATCAGTTCATGCTCCTTCTTCTACACACCTATTCACTCTCTATCGATACACCGCAACGAAGCGCTCCGCCGCAGGAATTACCCACTCGTGTAACCAATTTACACCTCAAGCACAGGATGCACCACTATATTCTATATTCATTTTTGGAGAGAACGTCTGATTAGGCAGACTTCTTACAGTCGGCTGATTGCCGTCCAGTTCGTCGTGGACTTATTTCAAGGGTTCTATAATCAACGGGGGTGTCCGAGGAGTTCCACCCTTTCCCTTGAGCTCCGCCGTTCTCCCGCCAACCGCATAGGCTGTTCCTTTCTTTACAATTTCTGCAATCTGCATGCGTTCTTGCAATGAAGTTTCTGACGTCACACATGCGACCTTCGTGACTGCGGCAATCCTCGATCGATGCTTCGACAAGTAGTCCCCTAGGGAACAGAGAACCTTTGCGGGATTCCCCGCACACACTGTATCTGGTGGGAGAGACCGAGTCACAACGGAGTTCGCTCCAACAATCGTCTTAGGACCAATCACGACACCGGGCAAAATCACTGTCCTTGCGCCAATATGGCACGACTCATGAATTGTTACTTGTCCGATTCTCGCTGCATCCAGAAACTCATCCATCTGAGCATCATGAGCCAAGATCAAGCACTCCTCTCCGAAGCCACAGTGATCTCCAATGGAAATAAGGAAGCAGTAGTCTGGATCAATCCACGTCGACGCCGGCAGCCATACATCCGACCCAAGATGCATCCCTCGTTGACGCAGCTTATACCAGCGACGCTCCAAACGCTTTCGCTCGATCTTCGACTTCAGGGCCGACAATGTATCTAAGATCCAGCCAAGCATGTATTGAATCTATCCACGAACCTTCATCTTACAGCGCTCAATTCCAGATACGTACTGAACGAGGCGAGGGAGTGTCTCCGGAAAACCGAACCTCATAACTTTAAATCGGCCGACCGGGTCGTTTGCAAATGGCTGGGGATCTGCAAATCCAGGCTCCCCGACAACTGCACCCTGTAGCCCCAACTTCTGCAACACGTCGATCTCTCGCTGGCTAAAATCCCCCCACTGACCATTGGGATAACAAAAAATAGCCACGGGATGCCGAACCTCCTTGCTCAACCGAACCCATGATTCTTCAATTTCCTGTTTCGACTGATGCGGGGATGCCCGACTCAAAATAGGGTGGGTCACCGTGTGAGGGCCAAAGGTCATACCGCGTTCCTCGCACAAGCGGGCCTGGTCCCAGCTCATGGGAGCATACTGCTGAGGAGGTGTCTCCGGAAGCTGCACACCAGCCGCCTCAGCAAGGCATACGATACTACGGTGTTTTGCTTCATCAGCAATGACTTTGCATCGTTGAGTAAAGTCTTCTTGTGCTTTACGACGCATATCATGCCCCCCCAACTCATAGGACAGATTCAGTTCAGGAAGTGACATCTTAATAGATTTCTGGGTCGTCTTGGAGAAAATGTGTTCGATCTTGTCCCACCAGAACCACAAATGGCCGTCCAGAAACCCTGTGGTGAGAAAGGTCGTCACTGGGCAATCATATTCCGCAAATACTCGGCCCGCAATTTCGGCCTGATCCACATATCCATCATCGATCGTGAATGCCACAGCGCCCCGCAACGCTGAACCTTTCCTCGCAAGACGATCAAAAGTATTCTCTAGAGAAACAATCTCATATTTGTTTTTTCTGAGATACTCTAACCCTCGCCGCAACTGGGCAGGGTCAAACCCGACTATTCCTCGATTGGGATCCTGGAATCTATGAAGCATGAAGATCGTCGCGCAGTCACGCAGGGCAGGACGAAACAGAGCGGCCACTCCCGAAGCAGAGATTATCCTATAGTAGAGTGCACGACCTAAGCCCATACCTCCTCCAGTCTATAGCTACCATTCACAGCCAACACATCAATCACCCACTCACATCTTCTGAACAGAAATACACTCCTCAGAAGGCTTCGCTCAGTGGTCGAGCCATGAATATCCGCGGTGCATTCATGACGCCCCCTCGCTGAACAAATCCTCACTCTTCACATGCGGGCATGATCATGACTCCAAACGGGATAATCCCGACAATCATATCCCCGTAGAAATTATTGAGCGCATCGACCTGCTAAACATCAACTTCTCATTATGTGTATACCGCCAACAGAAAGACCTTGACTATAAATTGAGTTGGACCCTTGAGCTCAGCAGCAGGCATATCTAATCCAGCTCAAATTCTTTTTTCCAGTCCGAATCCCCTTCAAGCGGCTTCTGATCCGTCTTGTACAGCACACAGTTCTCGAGCACCAGCACATCCATCTCGGTCCGCATAAAACAGCGATATGCATCTTCCGGAGTACAGACAATCGGCTCTCCTCGCACATTGAACGAGGTATTGACCAACACCCCATAACCAGTTTGCGCTTCAAACGCCTTCAGTAACGCATGGTAACGAGGGTTCGTCTCCTCGTGGACCGTTTGTACTCTCGCCGAGTAGTCCAGGTGAGTGACCGAAGGAATGTCCGACCGCTGCACGTTCAAGAGATCGATCCCCCACAGTCCCTTCTGCTCGGTCGTCATGGGACGACGGCGCTTCTCACTCACCGGGGCCACAATCAACATATACGGGCTGTCAGAATTCAGGTCAAAATAGTCCGACACTCGCTCCCGGAGAACGGAGGGGGCAAACGGTCTAAACGATTCACGATACTTGATCTTCAGGTTCATGATGGACTGCATTTTTGTACTACGCGCATCACCCAGAATGCTTCGCCCGCCGAGCGATCGTGGGCCAAACTCCATACGGCCTTGCAACCACCCTACGACCTTTCCCTCGGCAAGATCCTTGGCAACTCGTTCGAAGAGGGCTGTATCGTCGAGCCGCACATAGGGAGCATCCTTCGATTTGAGAAATAATTCAATCTCTTCATTCGAGGAGGACGGTCCCAGATAGGCCCCTTTCATCTTGTCCTGCTTCCCGTTCGAAATCCGTGGCTGATTCTTGAACTGATGCCACACGGCTAAGGCAGCACCGAGGGCCCCACCCGCATCGCCCGCTGCCGGCTGAATCCAGAGTCCCTTGTGCGGCCCCTCCCGCAAGATCCGACCGTTCGCGACGCAGTTGAGCGCAACCCCTCCAGCCAAGCAAAGATTTTCCACACCTGTTTCGTGGTGGAGGGTTCGAGCCAAACGAAGCATCACTTCTTCAGTCACCTCCTGAATCGACCGCGCCAAATCCATTTCGCGCTGACCCAACTTTGACTCAGGCTTGCGAGGGGGACCACCGAAAACGTGGTCGAACTTCCGGCTCGTCATCGTGAGCCCTGTGCAGTAGTTGAAATACTTCATGTTCAACCGAAACGTCCCGTCAGACTTCACATCGATCAGATGCTCATAGATGGCTTGTACGTACTTCGGCTCGCCATAGGGCGCGAGGCCCATGACTTTGTACTCACCGGAATTGACCTTAAATCCCGTGTAATACGTGAACGCTGAGTATAGAAGGCCAAGCGAGTGAGGGAAAGGGATCTCCCACAAAGGGGTAAGCCTATTGCCTTCCCCCAGCCAAGCAGAAGTTGTCGCCCACTCGCCGACTCCATCCATGCAGAGGACCACCGCAGAATCGTAAGGCGATGGGTAGAAGGCGGACGCAGCATGTGACTCGTGGTGCTCAGAGAATAGGATGGGAGGCAATTCTTTCTTCGCCATTCCCTCTCCATGCTTGAAGAACTCGTCTCGCAGAAGGCTCTTTAAGAATAGCTTCTCTTTCATCCAGACCGGCATCGCCGCGAGAAACGACTGCAAGCCAGTCGGGGCGAACGACAAGTACGTTTCCAACAGACGCTCGAACTTGACCAACGGTTTGTCGTAGAATACAAGATGTTCGACATCACGGAATCGAATCCCCTCTGCCATGAGGCAATACTCGACTGCACGATGTGGAAACCCGGGATCATGCTTCTTCCTGGTGAATCGTTCTTCCTGCGCCGCAGCCACAATGTCTCCGTCCTGCACTAAACAGGCTGCGCTGTCATGATAATAGGCTGAAACTCCTAAGATATTCACGATGGGATACTATTCCATTCTACAGGCTAAGAATTGCTGGCAGGCCCATACTTACCGGCTGCGACGGCAATCATGATACGGTCCACGTGACCCGCAATTGCATCCCAACTAAATTCTCGGATCGCTCGCTCTCGCCCCTGCTGCCCTAACCTCTCAGCGTATTCCCTGTGAGTCAGCACCTGACACACCGACTCAGCCAACGCCTCTGGGCTATCCGGCGGGACGAGAAGCCCTGTCTCTCCATCGACCACAGCATCAGCGATCCCACCTGACTTCCCTGCAATCACAGGCTTCCCGCAGGCGTTGGCTTCCAGATAAACCATGCCAAATCCCTCCACGTCACAGGCCTCGAGATCGGCGCGGCTCGGCATGACAAAGACATCGCACATCCCATATATACTGGGAAGCTCGGCATCACCGACATGCTCCAAAAAAAATACGTTGTCATGAACCCCCAGGCTGAACGAAAGTTCTTCGAGCATCGTCTTGGTCGGACCACTGCCGACAATAAGATAGCATGCATCCGGGATATTCTTGAGAACTTGTGGCAGTGCCCGGATCATCACGTCATGTCCCTTACGTGCCACCAATCTACCTACCGTCAGAATGATTTTGTCTTGTGCGTGAGAACCAAGAATAGCCTTCCGAAAATCGGCTGAAACGGAGGCAGGCTGAAATCGCATCACATCGCAACCCGGATGCACAATCTCAATTCGTTCGCTTTCAACCCCGATCTGTTTCAATAGATCTGCGGTAAAATGACTATTTGCCAGAACACAATCTGCACTGCGTATCGCCCGGCGAGGTCCATCCCAATCAGACTGCATGGCATCAAGCACTTCATTCCCGTGCGCATAGACCACATAGGGCGTCCGCATCCACTTTCGCATCCATAAACCCAAGTATCCCTCATACAGCGTCGCAAGCTGCACGGCTTGGGGACGTTCCCGTATCACAATTTCAGCCATTGCAGCAGCCCAGCCCACGGCCTGAAGAGGTTTCGACTTGGCAAAAGCTAACGGCCGGCGATAGAGACCAACCGTAGACGTTTTCTTCTGATGATCCCCTTGAGCTCGAACACCTGTAAGGCAACAGACACGATCCGGCCCCAGCGCCGACACCATGGACGACATGTATTGTGAAATACCTCCGACATCCGGAGGGTAATAGATGCTGCTGATCAACAACGACTTCACGGCACTTCTCTTTTCTGGAATTGAGTTCATGGTGTCTGATGGTTCGCTGAAACATGTTCCTGATTGCTATTCCGAGCCTCAGATCATACCGGTGTGCGAGCAGATCGACAGCGTACGAGTTCTTTAGCCGACAATTCCTTGTGAATATCAGTCTGACAACTTTGCCGGCTCAAATCTTCAAATACTCGCATCCATTCTCCAATCATGCGTTCAAAGCTAAACATTTTAAGCGCCACAGCCTGACCTCTTGAGGCGATGGTCAAGACTTCAGTTCTGTCCCTTGTAAGCCTAGTTAAAATGCGGCTTAATGCCACACTGTCATCCTTAGGAAAAAGGGGGAGGTTTGCAGCTGAAGCGATTTCCATCGCCCCACCACTTCCAGTAGTCACGACAGCGCATCCCGCCAATAGAGCTTCAATGGATACAAACCCCAGTCCCTCTGGCCGCTTTGATGAAAACACGAAGAGATCATGGCTCTTATAAACTTCCGGAATCCGTTCGTGAGGTATTTTCCCAAGCCATGCGATCCGATCTGTTAACTGTAGACTCTCTGCCTGTGCCTTCATTCGTTCCATGTAGCCGATGTGACCCGCACCAACGACCGTTAAAGTCATCGTCGCCCGCTCCGCAACTGCGAGATGGCCGAACGCTTCAATGATAGTCTGGAGGCCGCGGTCAGAGGTAATCTGCCCGGCGTAGAGTACACGTAAGGGCGCGCTTTCGGGTTGAAGCCTTGGCAATGGCTCATAAAACCGAGTGACATGCGCACCACCATAAATTACTTTGGTCGAAGGGAAATCTAAACCGGCCTCTTGATGCCTCACGCGTAGAAAGTCACTGAGAAAACAGACACAGGACGGCTTATGCGAAAAATCTCTTGTCGGAATATCTTGCTCCCGCACAGATCGCTCCCATCGTTGTCCGAACCAACGGAACACTGGGCGAAGAAAGCGCGGACCCCACTCCCCGTCCCAGAGAACCCTCCAAAACGATGCAGCCAACCGTCCGGCAACTCCATAATCATCGATCAACCAATTATCATCGACGGCATGGACATCCGGAATTTTCCACTTGTTTGCCAGCGGGAGGATCACCTTCGTAACCCCATTGAGGTTCCACCAATTGATCACGTCCGGCTTAAACTCTTTTACGGTTCGACTAAACTCTGCCACATCCTGTAGCTCTCGTCTGGCTCTCAGGATTCTCCACGGCCATTGGATGACCGGTTGCGGGTCGAAATAGTACTCGTGCAACCGACGATGAACGGATACCCCCGCAACTTCATCATCGCGCCGTCGTATAGTCCCCAAGGAGGTCAGCGGGACCCCATAGGTGCTCGTCAGGACTCGGACTTGATGGCCAGCGCTCTGCAGAGCTTCCGCAATCTGAGCACAATGAACCTCATACCCCCCCAGATAAAGAGGCGGGTACAAATTTGTCACAATGAGGATTTTCATGCGGGTTGTTGCATCGCCGGACTGTAGTCAGTGAGTCTCATCGATTCGCTTCGTGAACTAACACGGGTTTGTAATCTTCGGTCATGCAGTCCAGATTGAATCGCCCATCGTCGAGGCAACGAGTCGCCCGCTCCATCTTCCTTTATTCTTCAACATGGCCCAAGAGATATGCCACTGCGTCTGCTCGCTGTTTTACCAGCATACCTCGCCGACGCACCTCGTTTTCCCTTACCGCACGGCTTCTCTAATATCTCTAACATCTGTTACCTCATTGGGTCCCAATTAGATAAGAGCCAGCACCAACCCTCCACGCACACAGCCATACCGCCAATCGGCGTAACGAACTTACTAACAATCCTGAGACATACACAGCGAGTCCCATTTAACGGACCGTAATCAAGCGACGCACAAGATTGCCGACTTTGTTGCGATTGTCCATCTTTGGAAAATCTGGAGAGTGCACGTAGTAGACATAGAATTCCTTCCCGCTGTGACGCGGTTGCTCGCCTAGCCCCGCGATAGTGACGTAGATGTCCTCTCCTGGATCGTCCACGATTTTATGATAGTGAGTCCATCTTAAACCGTCATCCGACTCGATCCAATACAAGTCCGAGTTCGGCCATGGCTCTCCGATTAAAACCGCAACGTATTTCTTCAAATAGGTGTTATAGGAGACATCGCCCATTAAGAATGATTCGTCTCCTTGGGCAATCAACGGACTCGATCTGCCTCCAAGCCCAGACTCCAACCAGCCTCCCTCATAATACTTCACCCAGGTTGAGACAGTTCCTTGTTCAGTTGCCGCCCGGATGACATCATCGATCCGAGCACGAGCCACCGCATGGTTTACCCGCCGATGCTCGCCCACCACATCCAGTAAATCGGCGAAATATACGTAAAAAAACTCACCGACGATTGTGTAGCCCCCCCAACCAATGTCCCAAGCTCTCCGCTGAGTTTGGAAATACGGCGCTTGCTGAGACAGATGAGGGGTGAGAATTGTGCCTATGTCAATCCATGTCTTGCCTTCATCCCTAGAACGCGCAAGTCCAATTTCGCTATAAAAAGGAAGATACCAAGGAGGAAAGATATAGAACTCCGCATGATAAAACATCAGCAGGCAACCGGTGTGATCGTCTCGATAGATGGGACCGCCGGCAACATAATCGTAGGGCTTCTTTAATCCTTCTATTTTTAGACTACGAACTCCCTCTGCAATGGGATTGTCCAGAGTCCCCATCGTGGCTTTCGGATACCCATTCGCGGCCGCGAAGAAACGATATTTCGCGCCATCTCTCAATATTCCCATGGTTCCATCAGGCCAGGCGTACGGGCGTTCCGTCGACGAGAGGACCGTTTCGGGTGGCCCTATTCGAACAATCGAGGAAGAAGCAGATCTTCCCATACGCTGCTGGCCACTCTCTATGGTCCCACAGCCGGCAGTGGCTCCCGCTACAATGGTAAATAAAATGACTACACGAAGGAGACCTATCGCTGACACTTTCGATTGGCTAGCGCACTCCCCTTGACTCATATTGTCATCCCAATCTTCGACAGGTCGCTATTCGTGTGAGCCATGTTTCTTCCAGCCAGAAGTTTTTCGACTCCCGGCTCATTTCCAGATGGTGTTGTTTCGCATTAACGATTCGTCTAGCCCACAAGACCCTCGGACACAGACAAGGCTAATGAAGGAAATTGCACAGTATCCAGACTATACCGGTAAACCGAGAAGGAATAGCGTGCCTCTTGAACATCGCTTCTCTTGAACCAAACTCGAGAACGGACAGAAAGCCGGGCCATGGAATCGCCCCTTCCTCACATCCCTGTAGTTTGCCGCATCGGCACAACAGGGTCTGGTGGTTCTGGGGAATGGAATTGAGGAAGCAATACGGTTTTATACTCTTCAATCATGTGGTTGATGTCGAACCGCTCGTAGGCCAAACAACGAGCTGCCTGCCCCATGCTCCTTCGTTCCTCAGAATTGTCCAAGAGATACGCGATCGCGTCTGCTAACTGCTTTGGAGATCCGGCCTCGACGACGAGTCCCGTTATTCCGTGCTGTACGACTTCGCGATTACCGCCTACATCCGTCACCACGCAAGGCAATCCGCAGGCCATCGCTTCGACGAGGGATAGTGGAAGACCTTCTTTGTCCGACGAAAGCACCGCCAGATCCGCCATCTCTATATACGAGTGCACATCTTGGACATGACCGGTAAATCGAACGCAAGATGACAAGCCCAGTGCTTGAGTTTTTTCCTTCAACTCCTTCTCGAGAGGCCCTCCCCCGATAATCGTACAGGTCCAGTCTGTCCTGCTCTTGGCCATCAGCGCAAGTGATTCAAGCAACACGTCGATTCGTTTCACAGGGGAGAGCCGGGCCACACAAATGATTCGCAATCGCTTGTCCGCCTCACTGTCTTCACCATCCGATCGTGAGACATTGTCCGCCCGTCCATTCTTGAAAAACGTTAAGTCAACCCCATTGTAAATGGTCATAGTTTTTCCTACCGGGTAAGAGTACTCTTGCACCAATCGATTGCGAACCGCTTCGCTCACGCCTACTGTGACATGCACAAGCTTCCCCTGGAATCCTTTACCTAACATATATCGTGTCCGCCACCCTAACAGCCGCCGGATCAAACCTTTCATCCCGTGCTCTGCATTCGGAAGAGGAGCAGGGTCCGCAATCAGCTGTTCGATCGCAATCACACGTTCTGCGCCAGACAGCCTTGCCGCCAAATACGCAGACCAGGGGTAGATATCGGCGATCCCCTTCACAAAGACCACAACATGTGGTTTCAACCTGATCAGCTCAATCCAAAACCGAAGGATGGACCGATTGTTGATGCGGTACGGTCTGAGCAAGACCTGAATATTTGGCCATCCCTGGAAGCCTGCGCTATAAAAATCGACTGGGTCATACCACACCACACAATCTTGCTGCCCTGCGAACGACCGCACAAGTTCGATCAAATGCTTCTCCGCTCCACCGAAATGGGGCGAATGTGGAACAAAAACAATGCGCGTCTTCATGGGTGAGACTCACCAAGCCCGCCGCTGGAAACACGTTCTGCCGTCACCAAGCCTGCGCCGCCCTCAACACCGAAGGCTTCAAGAAGGCGTGTATTGGTCATATCCCAGGAAAACCATCGCCTTGCGAGTTCAAATGATCCATTCCGCAATCTTTCCTGCAAAATCGGGTCCCGCATGAGGCGCAAGAGACTGCTTGCCATGTCTTCGGGGTCTTTGGGAGCACAGAATATGAGATTCTCCCCATCGACAAAAGGTTCCTCAACCCAGGGTGGTCGCGTGGCAATGATGGGAAGCCCATGGGCCGCCGCGGCGGCAAAGGAGCTATTATTGAGGTAGACGCCATGATAATGCGCAAATGCGCATGCGTCGCTGGCGTAGAGATACTGAGACGGTTCTTCACTATCCGTTGCGTACGCTCCAATCCACGTAACTTTGTCACTGATACCCAGCTGAGCAGGTAACGCCTTCATGTCCTCAGCGTAATTGGGTTGATCCGGATACTTTTGAGCCACCACCCCACCGATCAGAATGAGCCGTGCCTGAGGAGCCTGCTCGAGTACCAGCTGGAAAGCCTTGAGCAGAGTCTCTACGCCCTTCGGAGGATAGATATATCCGAAATAGGCAATCAGGAAATCGTCGGGGGCAATCCCGATTCGAGATCTCGTTACTCTTCTGATAGTCGAAGCTTCACCCGATGCTATCTTTAATAAAGGAGGTGGAGGGATCAACCAGGTCTTCTTCTCGACTGTAGGATCAACAGATGCCAAGGCCTTCGTGTGCTTCCCACTTAACGTGACAATGGCGTCACTATCCCGCAAGAGCGTACCGTACTCATAATTTACCGTGTTTCCTCCTGCAAGACGCGCAATTCCCCCACGAATAATCCGAGTAACGATCGAGCACCGGCCGGGAACCCAGCTTGAAAAATACTCAAACAATGTGACCACCCTCACGCCGGGCACGGCCCTCTTGCAGACGGTCGGGGCAAACGTAATCATCGGATGCTCATGATAGATCCACCCGATGAAGATGAGCAGGATCACATCCGGAGCACATGACTTGACAACGCTCCTCAAACGAAGAAGATCTCGCCAGGACCAGTCTCGCATGTGGTCATGGACGACAAAGGAAGCGTCCTTGGGCAACTGGCTTCCTTTTGTCGTCAACACATGGACATCCGCCCCCTTCTGGGCTAACTGAGTGCATATACGATACGCGTGGTCTGCCTCCCCAGCCTTCATGGGGGGAAAGGCAGCAGAGATAACCAGCAATTTCATACTCAGATCCTCTGATTTTGACTCAGATCTACTGCGCCTTTGACGTTGGACCGGTAACGAGGCAATCCTTGACCAGAGCAGACGACATCTTCGACGGTCTCGATTGCTGGCTACGCTATTCTGTTATGCGCTTCTAAGGGATGAACATACTGACAAGTGATGATAGTAACGGGTACCCCAACACGCCACACGATGGGTCAAAGAAGTGGCCCCATCGGTTTGAACAGCAGCCTGAGTTTTGCAAGTGGACTTTCTGCTAATTCTCACGCTGCCAGTTTACCCGTCGGCAGCATCACGGCATAGGCCTCATCCGGTGTCTGCTTGCCCAGACTCGAATGCGGTCTGGATTGGTTGTACCAGCCCAGATATTGCGTGATCGAGGTTCTGGCTTCAGTGACCGAGTCATAGGCGTACAAATACACCCGCTCGTACTTCACCGATTTCCACAGCCGCTCCGCGAACACATGATCTCTCCAGGCTCCGCGTCCGTCCATGCTGAGCTTGCATCCCTGTTCTTTAACAGCTTGCACGAACGCCTGCGCGCTGAACTGACGGCCCTGGTCGGTGTTCACAATCTCCGGCTTACCGTGGCGAGTGAACGCCTCATGGAGTACCTCGACCGCATGACAGGTCTCCAGCGTGATGGCGACCTTCTCGGCCTGTACCTTGCGGCTGGCCCAGTCCACCACGGCGGTGAGATAGACGAATCCTTTAGCCATCGGGATGTAGGTCGTATCCAGTGCCCACACCTGGTTGGCCCGGTTGATGGTGAGCCCGCGCAGCAGATAGGGATAAATTTCATGCCCCGGGTGCTTCGTGCTGGTGCCCGGCTTCCGGTAGAGCGCCTCCATGCCCGTGCGCGCCATCAATGTGCCCACGTGTTTCCACCCGACCGTGAAGCCTTCCCGATTCAGCTGGTCGCGCAACATGCGCGCGCCCATTTCCGAGAATATGAATGTCAGGCTCCTGAGCTTCGTATGGCTCTCATCGATCACGATATTGCTCGATCGATTTTGAGATAGGTTCTAGTATCATTTAACTTCATATACCGCAACTTTCTTCCCCATCCAAGTTTTAGTGTATTCTCTGTCTCTCTCTGATCAGGTCCGGTCTCTCGTTCATGTCCACTGCTACAACACCACAGGGAACAAAAACCTTCATTGCACCAGGCACCGAAGCCTTGGCTGACCGATTTGTTGGCCGATGCTTGACCCATATACTACTTACTGACCCCCACTAGCGGCGTCACAGCAAGTGCAGGCGCCAACTGAGGAATAAACAGGAACCAAAACTAATCATCCAGTCCACTCACCGAGGACCCATCGTATAGGGCCTGATAGCGGTCGGGCTTGAGAGTGCTGCCGCCTTCGAGAAGGTGGTCGCGGTTTCTGTCGCGTTGAGCTGAGAGAACAACGAGGACGAGGACATATCGAAGCTCACGCCATGGTGGAATACCCACATGGCGGCGCCTGCTGTCTTGGCGTCATGCGCAGCTTGATTGAACTGCGCTACGGTCGAGGCATGGGTGAATCCATGCCGATTCGGCTCGTCAAAGATCACAGGGACATTTTGTTTGCCGATAGAGGCGAGGTAATTGCGATACGTGGTAACCCGCGCCCCCGTTATTGGCCACCAGTTCGAAGAGCGGTAGTCGTGAACGGCAAGGACGTTCTCGCAGTTTTCTACCTTCTCCCCGATGATGCTGGAAACAATGTTCGCAGTCGAATCCTGGGGGTGCGACATGGGGCTAGAGACGGACGAGTAGACAATGCACGTCGAGCAGGCGGCTCGCGCCTGCTCGTTATAGACCTTCACCTCATTATGCGTCATGTGATCACTGGCTCCAGTAAAGATGTAGTCATGTTCCTGCAGCACATCAAATATCACGAGCGGTTGTACTTTGAATGCCTTGACCGTCGAAGTCACGGAAGCGAGCCCATGCTGCTTCGGTCGTCATCCACGTATCAGAGAATTCATTAAAAATCACAATCGTCACCGTGATGGTTTTGATTTCGGCGTAGTCAATCAAGGCGGTGATCGTTGCGACCTCGCTATCCTTGATCAACCCATTAGCGGTGCACACCATTTGATCGCCCGGTGCCCCGTCATCGTTAGCTCAATCAGTAAAATTCGGAGATTATTGAAGCCGCGTGCGGCCAAGGTATCAATGTCGCCGGTACGGTAATCAAGGGCATCGAAGTAGGAGGTACCGAGCAGGAACGTTTCTTCCCAAGCGATCGTAAACTTACCTGCCGGGGAGATCCCAAGACCGGTGGCACTCGTGATATTAGATGCACCCTCGACCGTCCGAAGATCGAACCATACGGGTGCGGAGATACCGGCGATCCACAGCGCAAATATTGTATTGCGCACATAAATCATAAAAAGATCCTCTCTAAGCCGCTCGAACAACTCCGCATCGGGGTTGACTGCGCTGTAGCGAGCGGACGCCGGTAAGCCAGGTTCAGCATATACGCATCGCGGCAGATGCAGAGGCCTACTGCATCCACCGCGATGAGTTTGAAGGGATGGCGCCTTAACTTGGCGCCATAAAACCGGTGAAAATCCGATCAAAAAGCTGATGAGGATGGCCAGTGGCTGTGACGGAAGCCTCGACTCCGTCACAGGGTCGGACAAATTCCTTTATCGATTATCATTCATCAGGCTCGCGGGCTTTAGTGAAACTCGGTCCCTAAATAACTTAGCAAGGAATTCGCCTGCAATGCGATGTCCATTTTCATTCCAATGCGCATGATCTTCAGCGTAAAGGTCCAAACCGTTGTTAGCTTGTTCTTGGATTTGCTCTCCAACTCCCTCAAGAAAAATAATATCGTGATGGGAGGAAACTTGTTTGAATGCCTTATTGTAAGGCTCTCCCCCATCACAGCTGAAACTCAGGATGGGGATACTCCCAGTTCGTGCTCGAACTTTTCCCATCAAGGTGTCCGTTATTTGGATTGCACGAAGGAACCCTGGGTGCTGAAAGCCATCGCGAACAATATCATCTTCCACAGAGTGATTCTTATTCACTGCTTGCAACTTATCAAATCGATGAATGATCGCGGCCAAAAATCGAGAATATGAGGACGCAAATTCACGAAATATCGCGAACCTTCCCTTTGGAAGAAGGTACACGATATCTCCATCAACCCAATAGGGCCTAATCATACCATTGTTATTGCGCGTACTGACTGTCTCCAATTCAGGCGAGTTATTTACAAAATCATTTAGGCAAAATTGCCACAAAACAATATCGGGCTTGATAACATGTACATACCGGTCGAAGATCAGAAACTCCTGCAGAGTCCCAGCCCCTCCGATCCCGTAGGCGAACATTTCAATGTCCAGCAAGTGCTGCATGATTGCGTAATACGCTTTATCATCCGAAACTTCAGTTGCATGAGTAAAAGAATCCCCTATTGTTAGCACCTTTACTTTGGGGGACTTGATATCTCCGAACATTCGAAACCCATATTGGTTCTGAGACACATTTACTGTATAGGACTTGCCCATCGAGGTCTTTGCTTCTCTCCCACCATGATAGTTCTCAGTTGCACGCCAGCCAAGCATACTATCAATTGTGTAGGGACTTATCTTACGCACATTGCTCCCCGATCGTTCGGTAAATGGGATACCCTCTGATATTAAGTGATAGAGACGAAGCGCAACCTCAGCGGCGAGACAAAAAAAGCTGATTGACAGGATAGGCAGGAGCCCAACTAAAAGCCCTCGCACGACTCTTGACGTACTTATGGCAAAGTACAATTTTCCCTTCAGTGAGTGCTTCGATGAGGTCCGACTCACCTTACTCTGTGCATACAGCCACCAATATAAACACGTTGACCAAGTCTAGATTAGTTATGGCAGATAACTCAAGAATGATAATTTAGCTGCACGCTCTGCTGTGTGGTGCCTTCGCGATTGTGTGATTCTCAAGTTCCCACCGAACCACGATACCCTCAATCGATCTCGCGGAGCCGATGATGTTCATAGAAGGCTCTTGTAGAGATCTGCGTACCGCTGAGCTTGAAGCTCTAGCGAGTATTCGTCCAATGCTACGCGGCAACAGTGCGCAGAAATTCTGCAGTTGAGGTTCAGAGGCATTTTGCAATCCACCGAGAGGTGGCCCCGGTTGGGTGGAAAGAATGTGCTCGTTCTTAAGTGGCGCCTCGCGTGTGCTGCCTATGCGGCGGTGCGCCGGGCAGGCAGGGTGTCAGCGTACACCTGGTCGGGTGTCTTGCCGTCAAGCGCCCGGTGCGGTCTGGTCTGGTTGTAAAATGTCGGGGAGCGCTCCAAGCCCTGGTGCGCGGCGCTGACGGTCTCATAGGCCTGCAGGTAGACCTCCTCGTATTTGAGGCTTTTCCACAGCCGCTCAACAAACACGGTATCACGTCGGCACCCTTTCCCATCCATGCTGATCTGGATCCCAAAGGCTTTCAGTCGCCCCGTGAACTCCTGGCTGGTGAACTGGCCGCCTTGATCGGTGTTGAAAATCTCTGGCGTGCCCTAGCGGGTCAGGGCCTCCTGCACCGCATCAAGACAGAAATCGGTCGTCAGCGTGTTGGACCGCCACCACGCCAACACCCGACGACTCGCCTAGTCCAGCACGGCACACACATAGCCAAAACCGCGCGGCATCGGAAGGTAGGTAATGTCCCCACACATGATTCAGGCGCGTGACCGCCAGATGGCGCAGGAGATAGGGATAGACTGTGTGGGTGGTGGCTGGTGTGCGGCTTGCGATACAGGGCCTCAATCCCCATGCGCCTCATCAGCGTGGCGACATGCCGCCGGTCAATCGTATGGCCCGCTCTCCGCAAGAGGTCCCGCAGCATGCGCGCGCCGGCAAACGGATAGGCCAGATGAAGCGCGTCAACCTGACGCATCAGCCGAGCGTTGTTGCCGACACCGGCGTCGGCTGGTAATACACGGTGGCCCGGGCCAGCTTCAACAGCTGGCATTGCCGCCGTACAGGCAGTAGATGGGTTTGATTATCGCGTTGCGCTCCGCAAGCCCGCCTTGGTGAGCGCCCCTTCTCAACAATCATGCTCCAGGGCCAGTTGTCCGATCTTGGCGTGGAGGGTTGTGCGATCCGGCGTCTCTGCCGTCGGGGTCGATCCGCCCAATACGTCCGCCGCCCGCGCCAGCCATTGCGGCTTCCATTCGGTGATCTGGGTAGGATGGACGCGAAACTGCTCGGCTCATTCGGCCAGGGTCTAGTCGCCTTTACCCGCGGCCGAGGCCACCTGCACGTTGAACGATGCCCCGTGATGGCGTCGCGTGCTTTTCATGGCCGTGCGCCTCTGGTTCGCCACCCTCTGGTGGCTTCGGTGAAGCCAGGCGACCACTTCGCACACTGTCAGAATTTCCTGAGCCCCCTCTCCGTAGGCTCCCCGCAAATCGACCGACGCTTCGTCGACAATGATGAGAGCTTTTAAACACTCCACCTTTACAGCTTGAACTTTGGCGATCATCCCAGCAATGGTCACGGCTTCATTCTATGCGGGCGTAATGATTGAAACCTTCACGCCCTCCCCGGAAGTCGATATAAAGACGAACTCACTGAAAGCAATGAAGCTCCCCGCAGCAAGCTGCGGGGTATCACAGAACTAAAACATTCGGAGCTGCTGGAGATCTTCCCGAGGTTGCCCTTGCCGCTGCACATACCGTTCGACAGTCTGCCAAATGGGTCACCCCCCTCCGTGGCCACATAGTACCCGTCGCTCCCAAAATCCCCGCCCCGCAGGACCCGCTTCACCGCGGGCTTTCGTCGGAAGATCTCCCGCGCCGTGATGCGCTTGAATATCTGCACAATCCGACCTGGCACCACTTTCGGATGGACACTGCAGCGCAGATGGATGTGATTCTTGTCCGTCCCCATCGCTTCCATCTCGATCGGAATCCGTTCCGCGATCTCGGCCGCCGTCTCGTGGATCATCGTTGTCACCACCTCATCCAGCAGCGCCTTCCGGTCTTTCATGGGAAAGACAATGTGGCAGTGGAGTGGCCACGCACCGTGCGCTCCCTTTCTGACCACCGCGTCCCTCTGGTCCGCCATACTCCAGAGCGTACCAGAAACCATGGTCTCCGTCGCAAGCTACGGGGAATCACAAGTTCAAAAAAAATGGTTCATCGAAAGGCAACACCTTGAAGGACCGCCCTCTCGTCCCTGAGGAGACATTGAGCCGCTTCTTGATTGCCTTTCACAGAATAATGCCCCCCGACCTCCGGTGCATTGAATAACTCGGACACCGGAAAGGACCTCATACAGCGCGTCACATCAATATGGGGCAGATTGATACTCTTGAGAACCTTCACCCCGAAGGCTTCGGAGGCTTCCCTCTTGAAATCATACTCACTGGGAAGATGAACGACGAGAGCCTTGGCGCCATCAGCGATAACCGCCTGCTGAAACTTTAGAAACAGCGCGCCGTTGATCTTTATGGTTTCAGAAATAGACGTTTCAGGTCGGTCAAATTTATACACAGGATGAAGGGAGGTCAGGAAGCGAAACCAATAGGACTGATTCAGGAGCTCCCACTGAGGCTGATCCCATTCCGTCGGTTCATACTTTCTGTCATGATTGATAAAAGGCAGGTCCCGAATGGCACGTACTGAAAAGACTTCCCTGGCCCTCAAAAGAGGGCGATTAATAATTTGCAATTCATCGTTATGGATCATGAACCTGGGATTAGTAAATGGCACCCCTGCATCGGGAAAGGTCAGAAAACTGTAGACGCCCATGGTGCGTGCCACGTTATCAGTGATAAAAGCTAAGATCACGATGTCGGGATGCCAAGGTCGTACGTCCCGGAGGTATCGCAGGTACATTTGGTTCACACCATACCCCGGCACACCGAAATTCAACACCTGGCAATGCCCCTGCAACGCAGACTCAAGTACGCTTCCCCATGTATCCTCAAATGCCACGTTTTCACCGAATGTGAAGGAGTCTCCCACGATGGCAATACGACAGGACCGGGGCTCGGCAGAAAGCACCTCGCCTGCGCGCGCAGTTCGAACTCCTTGATTCCCGATAAAATAGAGTCCGTTTTCACTACGTCTCCCTTTCCCGAGCGTCCATCCTAATTCTCCATCGGGAACCACGTACGCTTTACTCTGATCGGCCTTGTCGAGGATCGTCTGATACGCGGCCTGAGTCATGTTCCATTGTCGCGGATACAACAACAGCGTGCCAAGCTTTTCGCCGGTATTGGTGCGAACCACCAGCATGCGCAACGCCACTTCGCCGACGAAGAATACGACCGCCACCACTGCCACATTCATCCCTAAGGCCAAGATCCACCGCCGGGACCCAGCTCGGCGATCCGCCAGGCACAACCAGGAAACGATCACCAGCATGACCACCATGCCCATGAATGCGATAATAGTGACGATTCCCGAGATACTGACCCAAAACTCTGCGGGATTTGTCCGCCCGATTTGACGATGCCATGCTACAAGCCCCAGCACGAGGCAGATCTCAGCGACATACAACGCTCCCTGGATTCTCCCCTCGAATGAGCGGCGCAGATTGTCAGGCGCCATGTCTAGATCTTCCTTTTATTCTTGAGTGAATCCAACGAGCACACTGAGAAGAGGGCAGGCTCATGCGCAGGCTGATCCTCTTATATCACAAGTGCAATCATCTCCACCTTGCCTGTACGCCCCATTACCCGCAGCATAACCGCACGAGACTCCATCATAGATGAAAGGACCTTCTCAGCAAACAACTGAAGCCGACGTTGACCACACCGAGGTCTATTGAACTCGTGCTCATCAAACACGTGTCGCAGCCGAATAGTCGAGAGAATCACCAACGCACTCATGGCAAAGTTGCCGGTCTCTTCCTTTCGGCTTGGCTTTACTCCTAGGCTTCTGACGGTCCGATGGTCTGGCACTCTCATAGACCAGGGTCTTTGTGAGGAGATGCTCATAGACAACCCGAAACTCTTGTGGCACCCGAGCAGGATCACACAACAGACGAAGGCCTTCAAAATACGATTCCTCAAATGCGCTGTAGACAATGAACCGGACATTGGGCTCCCTGGCACGCGTCACATCATCCTCAATGCTCTCAAGTCCCTCGAGAGACTCCATGCTCAGTTTCGCCAAATACGCGAGATGCGGCGTCAAACCCATGATCGAGTTGCCTGGCACCGCCCGTCCTCTCAATAATTCGGCGACGTCCAAGAGGTGTGTGGGTACAGCACGCAGGAAGTGTTCGACGCAAGCAACAGAGGTATAGGCGGAGGCGAACAGGAGACCGGCAATAGGAACCTAACTCACATTCCATACCGAGATGTCTTCTGCAAACGTATAGCAACTCTGCCGAGTTCTACGTCTGCATAGCTCACAAACCTCAGATACAACAGCATCCCGGCGCCGGCAAAGAGAAAGGCGGGAAAGCCGATGACATCCAAACTCAATTTCAGCTGTCAGCACTCGGTTGTGCAAAATATCCTTCATGAACTGCCTGCACAAACGCACCGGGTCATGAGTGAACACATCCCAGTACGACGCATAAGGCACGCCAACCCATCCGCCGCACCAGACTGAATAGATACACTCATCGTCGGTTCACGACGGAGAAACAGCCAAAGCGGGAACAGCAAGAAGAAGTTCGCAAGCACATCCGTTGAGGCAACGATTGAATAGGGCAACAATGCGAGCAGACAAAAAGTGTTGTGACGAATGCGAGCCGTCGATCAAATAAGATAGAAGCAATTCCTTAGCTCACTAAACCCAGTAGGGTACTCGCCACGACAGAAATAATGATTCCGGGCTTGAAGAAGTAATGACAAGAGCGGCTGCTCACCCGTCTCCTCAAACGATTCTCGCTGGCATTTTGAAGGGATTTGTGGACCACTTACGGAAGTCGGGAAACCTCTGGTCAACTATTCACGATCTGTTGAGGGCCAGAAAGATGCTGGATGGACGGCAGAATCAGGACACTGTATCCCTCCCGCTAAAGAAACTCCTGATACAAGCTCGCATATCGCTGTGCCTGAAGAACGAGAGGATAGTCCTCAAGGGCCACTCGGCGGCAGTGGGCCGACATTGTCCTGAGCGCGTCAGGCGCGTTCAGCAACTCCACAATAATTGAGGCGAGACCGGGAACATCATAGGCCGGCACCAACTGTCCGGTTATCCCAGGACGAACCATGTCCGGAGTGCCACCCGCGTCAAAACTCACCACCGGCACTCCGCACGCCATGGACTCCAAGACTGTATTGGCAAGATTGTCCTGCAAGGAAGGAAGAATGAACAGGTCCGCCGCACTGTAGACAGCAGACAACAATCGATCGTCATGAATGGATCCCAGATGGAGCCACGGCATACGGCCATCTGCTTGCGGTGGCTGCTGCCCTAACGAGACCAGCAACAACTTCTCGACGCGTTTGGCGCAATGCGGGAGCGCTTCCAGCAAGAAAGAAAACCCCTTGCGACGATTATCGACGATATCGGCAAGAAAGAATGCGACACGGGCATCCTGTGGAATTCCCAGCAGGTCTCTCGAGTAGGCCTTATCACGCGGAGCAAAGACCTCCAGGTCCAGTCCGTACGGAATCACGTCGACTCTGGTCTCTGAGAACACGCTGCTCTTCCGCGCTTCGTCCGCAAGCCACCGGCTGGGCGTGACAATCCGTAGACGTCCCGTTGCCACTGCCCGAATCGCCTGTTTCTTCCGTTCCCACACCGCGCGAGAGAGATCCTGCTCTTGGTGTGACCCGAGTTGAGGACACCCTCCGCAGGATCCGGAAAATCGGCCGCACCGATGGTCGTAGTGGCAGCCTCCGGTGAACGCATTCATATCGTGCAGCGTCCACACGACCGGCGCCATTTGAGTCAAGCGGGGTAACGACGAGACGTAATCCAGCATTCCCGCAACCCAATGAAGATTGATCACATCGCACTGCGGGACCTGCTCCACAATTGCGCCCCCGAATCGAGACCGATCATCACTAAACAACTCATACCCCTCAGGGCGCGATTCACGATAGAGAGAAAAGTCCCGCGCGATGATCTCCCGACGCACGCGATTGTTCACACGCGCCACGACGCCTTCCGGAGGATCGAACCTCATGATCGTCCGATCGGGACACGTTTTGTCCATTACAAACATCGTCGACGGCCACCCGATGCGCTGGAGCCCTTGGTGCAGCCGATACGCGGAACGCGCAGCGCCACCTTTTACATCAATCGTACTCAGATGAACGACTTTCTTGTGTTCCTTCACCATACCTCCACGATGAGCGCGCCTCGTATCGCAGTGAAGACGTCGCCGCGCGAACCCATTAAGACATTCGGCCCCTGATGGCTTGGCACAGCCAATAGACCCCTGGAAATTGAGCCTTGGCATTGCTGAGAAGCTTATCTTTTACTCCATACCAGAGTGAGGACCTGACAGCGTGACAACCTGATCAAAACCGCGTCATCACAATGTGCCCCACGAATTCGGGATATCCGCCATAGGCTCGAATATCTGCCGTTCTGCAAGAATGGCCGTGAAACTTTCGAATCCCACTCTGGTCCATTACATGATCAGCTGTAGCATTCCGCTCACAAACCCTCCAACTGCACGGTCTCTGCGCCACTCTCTGCTTGAGAGCGGAGCGCAATCGTTGCTAAGTTTTTCCCGACCAGAAAACCAGGCCCATGATCGTATCGGACTGCAACGTGAACGACCCCATCCCGCCATCTCATGGACCCAATTCAACGCATGCGGCTCAGCGATACCGGATAACAGCCGCACGGCTGTCGACTGCTATTGCGGTTTCACCGCCTCCATATAGATCGAATCCGGTTTGTAGATCGACCCATCCGGATCCGTATCCAGGTGATAACTCGTCCAGTCAGGAATCATACTCTCGACCGGGTCACGACGCCGAGGGTTCCGAAACCCTGCCAGCTCCAATAGCCGCGCTAAGGAGTACCGGTCGTACATCCATTGATGAACTTCCCCGCTTAACCGAAACCGACCGATCTCAAGCGCTTTACAGCCTTCTGGGCCGAGAAATTTATCCAAGACCCGCTTGAGCGCTGATTGGGGAAAGGCTAACAGGCGGCAAGTAACTTTTTGGAGCGATGTGTTGGGCATCTGTTTCGGTTGAGCAGATGTTCTAATCGCTTGCAAAATACGACGCACTTCACCGCCAAACCGCTCGAACAGGAAATGCTCATTGGGGAGAGGATCTTGCTTCAAGTAATCGATCATGCCTCCGCCGGAACGGTTGCGCACAGTCTGATCGTAGAGTTCCAGCATGAGCCAGTCGTAATTGTGCTGCCACTGGGTATCCCCACCCGCGGCTTTCTGCACTGCCTCCAGATAAAGGCCAGCCAAACATTCCAAGTCCGGAACGGCCACCCTGATGATTCCTCCCGGTCTTAAGACGCGAAAACATTCTTGGGCAAATCCTAGGGACTCTGACTTGGGGAAATGTTCCAGGACATGGGAATGGTACACCACATCGAAAGACTGATGGGGAAAAGGAAGACCTGCTCGGCAATTATAGGCCTGAACATACGAACTCACCGGAGCGACGTCAATGTTGGTCCACGCAGGGTGAAATCGCGATCCGCAGCCAACGTTTAAACAATCCATGGACCCTCGTGAGGCGAAAGAAACAGAATGGCTCAGGGTGCGATCTCATTATTGATTTTACGCAAACAGCGTTTCGCTCCGAGTATCATTCGCTTTTTGATGGCCCACCGCAAGGTCGTCCCGACCGCACGGTAGTAACACGGGAGATACGGAAGCGCAAATCCTGCTTTGATCCATGGGAAGAATGGCGGGCTCTGACGCCCCATCAAATCCCATCGATGAAAATAGGCCTGCCAGGTCATGGTCAACAGAATGTCCTTCAATTCTCTCCATTGCTCAGGAGCCCGGCTGGCATAGGACAGAACCACCGGATCTGACCCTAAGAAGGTGAGAAATCGCGCCGTGTCTTCGGCGAAGCGACCGATGCTGATCGACCATCCGAAACTGGCGGGGTCCTGGCGTAACCGATACGCACAGGTCTTTCGGTAGGCCACAACGCCACTGAGACACAGTTTGACCATCAGTGCGTTATCGCTATAGTTCCCCCAGGGACAATCGAGATAGCCGCCACAGCGCCGGATATCTTCTGTTCTCGCTACAATGGAGGTGTAACTGTCAAACCCGTTTGCGGTCCAATTGCGGATGAAATCCTCTCCTCTGCTGTAATCCGGCAGGTGGTCGGGAGACCGCCGCATCAAGTGGCCGGTCGCATCCACGACCTCCTGTCTTGCAATGGCAACCGATACGTCCGGCCGATTATCTAACACCTTGACGAGGTCGCTGGCATAGGTCGGGCTGATCGTGTCATCGTCCGGCATCCACGCAAAATAGCGTCCGGACGCCGCATGAACGAGTTGCGCGTGATGAGAGGGAAGCGGGACCGTCGCCTCGTTCTGACGGAAGACATATGGCTTGGGGTACCACTCTTCAATAATCTCGCGAACCCTTGTTCCGTTCTGACCGTTGTCAGAGACAATGAGCTCAATATACGGGTAATCCTGCGCAGCGACGGACTGTAAGGCCAAGTGAAGACAATCCAGCCGCTTGTAGACGGGAATACCGATGGTGAGAAGTGGCATCATGATCTTCGCGAGCCGGTAGCGTTGAAATCGACGAGTCTCCAAGGTGGCAATCGGAACACCATTCGCCTGGGCCGGATGTACCTGTTGATCCGGTTACCACCCACGCGCCAGGCGAGCTATCCTCCCGTATCGCCTCCGGCTTACCTCACACAAAAGCTATGACGATCGAAACTATTCTGATCGTTCCCCAAAAGACATCCCAGTCGAGGCCCCTGCATGGCAACTCTATGATGTTGGCATACCATTCAAAAATTGCCAGATTAATCACAATAGACAAGACGCCTCGTCTCTGAAATACAAAGACGATGGATCTCATCCATGAATGCCCTCGCTCCGCATCTTGAGTACTGCGGCCGGTACTCCTGCGGCCACCGCGCCGTCCGGCACATCGCGCGTCACGACCGATCCGGCCCCGATCACCGCCCCTTTCCCAATGCGCACCCCGGAGAGCACAATCACTCCATAGCCGAGCCAGGCCTCATCCTCAATGACGATGGGACCTTTCGATGTGAGAGGTTGCTCCGCAATGGGGCGGCCCGATTCAATCCCATGGTCGAACGGGTAGAACGCACAGCGGGCCGCAATTTCAACACGCTCGCCGATTCGGATCTCCACCTTATAGGCAGACAGTTGGCACCCCCGGTGCAAATGCGTATCCACGCCGATCGTGACGCTCCCTCCCGCACCGGTCACAATCTGTGTGTCCTCCTGCACACGCACACGATCGCCAAGCGTCACCGGCCCGCCATCCGCTTCCTGATAGATCAATACCCGGTCATCGATGAAGATATGGGCGCCGAGTTGAACGGAGGAACCCCAGAGGGTCGCGCGCGTGGAGATAAATCCACGGGGATTCAGATTGGCGAGGTGATGGCGTTCAAAGTACGGAGGAGCCCACCAGAGAGCAAGACCGGTCGCCACACGACGACAGTATGGAAGCCCGGCCACTCGCATCCAGAATCGCGGCCAGTGCCGTTCCAGCTTCCATATGAACTCTCGTAGCATGCCTACGGCCCTGTCAGATACATGCACCGCTGGTCGACCGCGATGCGCGCAGCGCGCTTTTTCTCAGGCCCGTTCCTATTTTCTGGCTACAAACAAGACATGCGGATGTAGGTATCCATCATCAGCTCGCATGGCGACGACTGAACCCCCGAAGACTTCTTGCATCTCCTTAAGATAGACTTCCTCTTTCCAAGTCTTGACGACCGCCCCTTGTGTCATACGCGTCACGTAGACGGAGATCAACTCCTGCAAGTGGGCCAACCGGGATTTCCAGGAACCGTCATCTACCACTTCCATGACCGCCAATACGCCGCCGGGTTTCAAGACACGGGCGCACTGGATCAATAGCTTGCGCCACTGGTGTACAGGGATCAGATACAACACATGCGCAATGGTCACGCCGTCAAAATGCGAATACGGGAAATTCCTTATCTCTTGTTGTGAGAAGACTACACCGGGGATAGTGGCCATCTTCGCATGACCAACCTTGTCCGCATCAATATCAACTCCCACTCCTGTGCGCTGTGTGCCAGGCTCTTTTATCAACCAATGCAGGAGTTGCCCGTCACCACACCCCAAATCCAATATATGAGCACTCTTATCAACTGCCAGTAAGAACGCTCTAAACGGACAAGTCGCGAATCTAATTGTGACTCGTACACGAACCGCGAGCGGAACCTGACCATACTGGCACCAAAGCCCATATATGTTCTTGACTGTACGCCTCATTCTGGTACCTTCCCTGAAAATTGATACCGGCCTCTACAGCGAGATCCTTATTTATATCCTTCAATTGGACTCCTGTACAAGGGGGACGTTCAGACCAAACCTCCAGGCTACAGCAATACCATCGGGCTCAGGCCCGAGCATCCTTGATGATCCTGCGAAATCGCCCGTCAGCATTTCCCCTCAGAGGCACTCACGAATACTGCTACCGGGCCATCAAGCGAACACCTAATTCCTGATGGAAATCCCACTATTCATGAATTCGCGAGCGCCGCATATGAAACGAGTTTGATGTCCTTAGATTCGATATACTGCCGGATCCCTGGATCGGTGAGCGCTTCAAGTTCTTCCTGCCATCGATAGCCCCAGTGCGCGCGAGGGCTCTGAGGGTCGGGATGCCCGGGGTGACACATGAGCTCACAAGTGCCAGTCTCAGGCAGAGACTGAAGAACCTTGAAGAGATTCGCCTTCGTCAACTTGCCACCAAACGCAAAGCCGACGAAATGATCCGGCTGCATCGCCCCGGGAATCGCCGCGATTGAGCATACGCAATTGAGCGCACACTGTTGCAACAGGCGAGACCAGTTCTGCACGTCACGAAACATATACCCTTGCAGCTGCTCACGCGGAAAACGAATCGCGGGTATCGCATATTTCTTCGCAAGCTCCCCAACCACACGCCTGATACCGGGCAGCATATGAAGGTGCTGATGGCCATCCAGATGGCTGATCGTGACGCCTTGTTCCGCGACTCGTTCGATTTGCGCATCGAATTCGCGCCGCACATCATCCAGCGATATGCGATGGAATAGATAGCGCTGCATGAAGACCCCGGGGTTGGCATGAAAAACCCCCTGGCCATTCAGCAAAGTGGGAATGTCCGCACACCCCAAAACCGGACGTTCTTCCGTTAGCGTCAAATGAACGCCGACATCCAGCGCCGGCGTCGCTCGGACCAGCTGAATGGCATGATCAAACGCCTCACCGGAGGCCATGACCGAAGTCGACGTCAGGATGCCGCGGCAATGCGCCTCAAGAATCCCTTCATTGACGCTCCGGGAAAGACCAAAATCGTCGGCATGCACAATCAGTCTGGGAGCTTGCATACGCTGCGACCTTCCTTAGTCGACGGTCTGGTGGCGCAGTGGCGCTGAAAACGTCCAGAACTTGTTACCAAGGAAATTGATGGTGGTCACGATGGCAAGGGTCGCGCAGAACACTGGGAAATAGGGCGCGCCGAGGACATCGACCACAACCAACAGAATCAGCGTGCTCACAGTGAAACTCAGCGCATTGACGAGGACAAAGCGGGGCAATCGTGTCATGGCCGGCACCTCGGCCCCGAAGGTCCATAACCGGTTGAGATAAAAACTGTTCATCATCCCTGCGGCATAGCTAAACGTATTTGCGACTGCCGCATCAATCTTGTCGATACCGAATCCGTTCAACACATGGGTGAACCACAGGCCAACGCCACCGGTTGAATTCATGATCAGCGTGCCAAGTCTGAGCTGGCTATACAACACGGTGAATACGGTGAGACTGATGGCAAGGTTGAGGCAACCCACGATGCTGAATTTGGCCAACTGCCTTGCACCTTGGTGCCGATAAAGCGATTCCAGCAAATAGCTCATCCGATTCGGTGTCCTTTGGTTTCTGGGACCGTCAGTGCCGGGCGTTCCTCGATCGACCCATCAGGCGTGAGGCGTTCACTGACAATGAAACGCGGGCGCTCCCGCACTTCGTCGAGAATCCTCCCGACATATTCCGCAAGAATCGCCAGAAACAAGAATAAGACACCAAACTGGAAGGAAATGATGGCTAGCGAGGATGCCCAACCGGGGACCGCATCCCCGTCCATCAACTTCCCAAGAATGGCATATACCACCCCCATAAACGCTATCATAGAAGAGGTCAGGCCCATCACGATGCCGATCCGCAATGGCACCAATGAAAATGAGCTGACACCGTACCAAGCAAATCGGATCATGCGCTTCAGCGTGTATTTCGTGACGCCGCTGAAGCGAGGCCCGCAGTCGAAAGTCACCACGGCACTTGGATAGCCGACCCACTCGACGATTCCACGAAGAAACAGGCCGGCTTCCTTGAACTGCAGCATCTGATCCAATACCTGTCGATCCAGGAGACGGAAGTCAGCCATGCCTCCCTGCATCTCAATTCCGCTCAAGTAGGAAAACAGTCGGTAATAGTATCGGGACGTCAGGCGCTTGAAGACGGGCACATTGTCCGGATCCCGTCGCACCGTCTTGACGATCTTACTACCCTTGCGCCATTCGTGAATGAGGGAAGGAAGCACTTCCGGGGGATGCTGTAGATCGGCATCCATGGAAATCACTGCGTTTCCGCGCGCATAAGTGAGGCCTGCAACGAGCGCATGCTGATGGCCAAAATTTCTCGACAACCGAATCCCCAGGACGCGATGATCTTGTTGATGCAAGCGCGCAATATCCGACCATGTGCCGTCCTTGCTTCCATCATCCACAAGGATGACCTCCCATGACAGGTCGAGCTGGGAGAACACTCCGACGAGCTCCGAATAGAGCTTGTCGAGATTTCCCTGCTCGTTGTACGCGGGAATCACGAGCGATAATGTAGGGCACACACCCATGGCTCACCCTCTTTGAGAAATGGACCGAGCCGCCTCTCCAACCGGAGGCCCTCAGTCCCCAATGCGTCGATTTTCTCACACTGGGACACAGTCTCCATTAATTTCCGCTATCTCGCGCAGCCCGGTCGTCTCGGACCACATCCCACATCGAGGAGCATTGACGATCATCGGGAGACGATCCCACCTCGGTACCTAGGCGTCATCGAACCGCCGAAGAAGTACTTCGATAGACGTACAGGCTAGGTCCGTAAGGCTATGAACCGGAAAGCCCGGCGGAAAAGGGACCGGCATGAGGCCGAATTTGTATCGGTAATCGGGACGGACAAACCAGCCACGCGCCACCGCAACCGCAAGTCCGGCTTTCCCTGCTGCCTGAGTCACTTGCCCGGTCGTCAACCAGGTCTTTCGTATCTGTCGAAAATCCTTCAGGAGACCGGCGCCTTGCTTGTAGAGATTACCGATAGGACAGATCAGCTTCAGAAACACCGCTTCTGGCAACATCTGAATGTACGGAACATTTGAAAAGAACCCGCTCCCGTTATGCTGGTGCCCACCAAACGGCGATACGAACGGTGTATACGTTGCGTAGATACATCCCTTCAGGCTAAGCAATGTCGCGGCCTTATGAAGCAATGCCTCTGGATCTCCACAGTGCTCTAGCACATCACGAATCAAAATAAAGTCGTACGTACCAGAGAAGGTATACGAATAGACATCACCATGTGCGATAGTGCAATTGGGGATTGCCTTCGCCCGACGAACCATTTCTTCATCGTAATCTAATCCGAACCCATGAAAGCGATATCGCTCAGCCAACCCGGCGAGAATCCCGCCTTCGCCGCACCCGATATCCAAAACGCGCTTCCCGTCAATCGATAATCGTTGCGCTCCAAGAAAGGCAGCGACCACTTCCCTTCCAAGAACACGTTCGTATTCGAAAAAGGAATCATACTGCCGCATGTACCCCCCCGCCGCCGTAGTCTTCCTCGTCAAGGAGACAGTGGAAACGGAAAGATTCTGACTTCCAGTTCGCGCCGGCACATGGCAAGTGGCAGACCCACGAACACATCATGGAAGCGCTCTTCGTTGTATCTTTACAACCATTCTGCGCTGACTTCTTCTAAAGCTTTTCACATATCCAGACTGGCATGATTCAGAACCGCCCGCTTCCCAGCAGGGGCATCTGTCAGTTTTGATAGGTCAACTCAAGATCCGCATTATCTGGAAATCCAGTACCTAGCTTTGCGTTAATTTGTTTGTCACCACGAATCACAGCCTTCATCATTTTTCCATTCCAATGCCAGTCGAGGACAAAAGTCCCAACTCTCAGTCCTCTGACATTCATACCTTCGGAGAGCCAGTGTGTTGGTATTCCCCCACCGATAACAAGCGTTGGCTCTTTTCCACCTTCATCAATATACCCGAGCATGTCCAATTGCAATAAGGCCATCTCTGCTGCGGTCCAGTAATGCGGTGTGACGTGAGGTGGGTTAACCCACCCTCGCACATTTTCCCATTTTCCAAAACTGTTTTCCTCCCCATGCCCTTCCCACCATGTATAGAGACCATGTGAACTTTGGTGATTCCAGAACCACTTAAGTGTTGACCAGACACGGTCATGACGACCAAGGAAAAGCCATTGGTGGGTTTCAGCCAGTTCAAAGTACGTCCACAGTGGGTTCTTGTTATACATCTCTTTTGCATCATGCCGGTCCGTCCACCTGCCATCGAGGTTATCCTGCAAACGCTGACGCTTCTCAGACGCAACCCAACTGGGCCATAGGGGATTGATATACGTACGGTCATTGTTTGACAATGGCGATGTAAACGCCTCCTCCCACGCTCCTTTAATTTTCTCAGCAGTAGCTGCCCAACGCCTTGCTGGCTTGAAGTGGTGAAGTCTGTTGGCTAGACTAGCGGCCGCCAACAAACCTCGGTAACTTAAAGCATTGATGAATAAGACGGGACGATGCTGGTCCATCCTTCCAACAATCAAGCCTTCACGCGCTGGCTCCGCAAGCAAAGTCAACTCGGGGTCATTGGTGTATTTTGGGACAATTGGACCTTCAATATTTTTATGGATTTTGGAGCGTGCATTTAACATTTCTTCAATGATTGCAGCTTTGCGGTATACATGGGGCCATAGCCACTTATCGAAGTCTTCCTGATGTAACTGATTAGCGACTGTTACAAGGGCCCAGATCCCTAAACCAGGGGCATCGGCTTCAGGTCCAAAGCCCCCAAAGAAATCTCGTTCTGCTATGTCCCTTGAGAGCATCTTCGCGGTTTCAAGCTTTCCTGCTCTGGCAAGCGCCACAAGAACGTAGGCTCCGTCACGTTGCCAAGCAAGAGGATAGTGTATTGGATCACCTGGACGAGTTTCTCGACCTACAAGTCCCATCATTAGATGTGCAATTTGAGCATTCAAACTCTGTTGAAAATGCTCATCCGGTAGGTCAACATACAAGTCAGTAGCTCTTAGGGCCTCGCTGAACTCCGGTGCACTGCTAGGATGTTCATCCTGAATATTCACGATCCACTGTTTCCCCTCACCCAGTTCAATGCGGGCAAATGCCCACCCTGACTGGCTAGCGATATTTTCCGGCCCCCCTTTGATTCCCTTCCAGCCCGGAAAACCTTCTTCGCCTAAATATATGCCTTTGGGCGCTTGCCGCAGAGTTAGCGACCAACGCTTATTTATCAATAATACTTCACCATCCACACTTAACTCACGGATTGCTCCTCCGGCAGGTCCGACACTTCTAATAAGCAACGATGGATTTAACGTAGTCTTATCCGGGACGTGTAATTCAAGCTGCCATGATCCCCATCCAATATTCTTCCATTCGGTACTGTAGTACTCCGTAGTTGTTTTCAGGCTCGGCAATTGTTGCTCGGCACTCCAGCGAAACGACTGCGAAATTTCATCAACAGGAATCGTGTCACTGGATACGATTAGCTCCCCTCTCGGGTTGGTCAACCAGACGGAGATGCCAAAGGTGCCCGCGCCAGGACTAAAACTACCGCCTGGCTCATGATAGGCTTTTCCCTTCTCTTCACTGCCGGGTAGAGCCAGCACAACGTGTCCCTGACTACGAGGCCAAGGGTCTTGTGGTCGCAAATCCATTTGGTTTTTCACTTCGTGACGGGGCGAAATTGCTATTGCGTTGGCCTCCTTGAACTGCGCCCAATTGTTTGCAACGCCAATAGGGATCAGCACGATGACCAGTATAATTGCCGATACACGTAAACGAGTGAGCGTCGAGAGCGCGGCCAAGGTTATGAGAAGAGGCAAAAAATGAAGTGAGTATAGAAACGTTTCCTCTCCGTACAGTACATGGAGAGCAAGTTGCCCTATTATTGACAATCCTAGAACGCCTCGCAGGGCTACATGCTTCTTTAATGTGACTAAAGTCCACGTGCCGAGACCTAAAAGCGCGATCCATACAATCGTGCCAACTAGACTCAACAGGCCTGCCGAACCAGGCAATGACGCTTGGGCACTAAGGATTGGCCAGCCATGGCCATTGTCGCCTGTCACGCTAAAGACAGGCGACATCATCGTATGGAAAACAAATGCGCGCACAACAGATACGATTCGGTCAATATTTGGGCGGAATATGTAATTAGCTTCTTCTCGATCTCCCATGAAAAAAACAGCTGTAGGGAAAATATGTTTTTCTACTCCCCACAATATGGTGACGACGGAAAGTGAAATAAGCGTAATAAGAAATGTGCGTCTCCAAGAATTCCCAAATAATGTACTCAGGATACCCACCATCCAGTTGGTAATCGTCGCGCTGAGAGTTAACGAACTAACGGCCACATATGTCCATTCAGGAAGTTTTTTCTGATTCGCCAGGCTTGCTACTGATAGCCCGGCCGCTATGCTTATGGAGCCAAGAGCGTAAGACTCTGGCACGGAGAGCCAGAATATAGCGGATGCACTACATGCCCCTAATACTGAGAATAGCAATGCATCAAACCTCACACAACCTACCAATCTTAACAATGCATACAAAGCCAACATCCACAACGAGGCCATGCTGGCTGTTACAATCTGAACTGCCTTAAATGGTCCAGCACCGAGCCTTTCTATGACAAATGTTGGCGGATATGTAAGAAGGGAATACAGAGGGTGCACCTTTACACGGAAATGACCGTCCGAGTGCTGATTTGTCATGTTTCCAAAAACGCGAGACATGTCACTCTGGAACCAAACATCATCTCCGCCAGTAATAAGACTTTGGTCATGGAGTGCGTAAAGCTTATAAAATGCTACAGCAGCAATTATGGCGACCAGAAACGTTAAAACCGCCTCCCGCCAGTCAAGAGCACGGAGCAGACGTTTCAAATAGGAAGCCATAAAACAACAACTCCTAATTCCTCTCGTCCAGACACAATTACAGATGCACCGGCTCAAGTAAATGCAACACTGATCATGCGAGGGATCGTACTGTGCTCCCCCGCCAGAATCGAATGATCACAGAGAAGCAATCACAGTCCCACAATCGGATAGGCTCTTCTGACTTCTCACTTTGAGGGCACCCCAAATCAAACGATCGTTCAAAGCTTATATAGCAAGAAGCCACCCAACCAGAGCTTGTCTGAAGGAACCGTGATAACAGTAAGGAGAGCAACTGACTAGGCCGGGATGTCTTTCACTTTTGAACCAGACCTTCCCACATTCAGAGAGAACTAGGCAGAACAGAAACCCAATGCTCAGGATGGCAATATCCAGAGTATTCATGGGGTGCTACCCAACGAGAGGAAATGCGCGGCCAACGTCGTGGCAATCATTAGAACGACCGTGATTAGGCTATTTGGATTACTGATGGCATAGATCATGGGATCATCGTGCATCTCGCCACGTGAGGTTTTAATCCAGAGCCGGGACAGCCAATACGTCAACCCAATCGCCACCAGCCAGAGCAGTTGTGGCGTTGCATAACGTACCTGTGTTTGAGGGGCGCTAATAAACAGCCCGAAGACGACCACCGCCGACAAGGCAGCCCCCACACCTAGAGGCCACAACACTACCAAGTCTGTGACTCGGTAATCACGGCCTCGCGTGCCTTTTCCCCCAATCTGATCTAGCGAGACCAATTCAGCGCAACGTTTAACCAAGGCTAAGCTCAAGAACATAAAGACCGAGAAGGCGAGCAGCCAAGAACTGGCGGTAACCCCAATCGCTATGGAACCGGCTAGAATGCGCAGAGTGTAGAGCAACGACAACAGGAGCACATCGATCAGAACATATTCTTTCAGCACCCAGCTATAGACGCTGGTCAGCACTACGTACAAGAGCAGTATCTGGAAGAAGCCCGTAGAGACATACATTGCCAGAACGAACGCTAAGAACAGAGCACTTACTGCGACTGCAAGCCCGTACAGGATCGGTATCGTGCCACTGGCAAATGGGCGGAGTCGTTTTCGCCGGTGTGCCCGATCGTTCTCTAAATCCCATAGGTCGTTGACTATGTAGGTTGCCGACGCCGCGAACGAAAATGCCAGGAAGGCAACAACTACCGTCGTCAGTCCCCCCATTTCCATGAAAGAAAAAGACGTCAGCGCAGGCACGAACAGCAGCATGTTTTTGAGCCACTGATACACCCGCAACGCACGTAGCCAGACGGCAAGCCCAATGGCCTCTGTTGGAAACTCTTGCTCAATTGGGACATATCGGCGGATGGACTCGGTCAAGCCTGACGAGACTCCAACTAGGATAGCCGCTTGCGCTCCTCTCCATATGGGAATGTCCGCGTGGCTATCTCCGGCATAGACAAACTTCTCACCAACCTCTTCTCGAATGGCTTCAAGTTTGGCTTTGCTTTTGAGATTGCGGCCCGCATCAGTAGCAAGCACATGATCGAACAATCCCAAGTGCGCAGAGACGCCTTCGGCGATTGATTTATGGGCGGCTGTGGCTAAGATGATCCGACGCCCTTTTTTCTTCTCACTAAGGAGGTAGGCCAGAAGGGATTCATGGTAGGGCAATCGATCAACTGCGATGCTGGTACGAGAGGCCACTGCGTCCTTGAATGCGGCGCGACCTTTCAGAAACCAGAAGGGCAGGAGCAGTAGACTCAGCGGGGTTCTTTTAATCAGTTGAATAAGAGATTCAACCAGCGTATCCGCTGGCGTGAGCGTGCCATCCAAGTCAACGACCAACGGACAATCATGCCGACTTTCAACTTCGTAATGGTACTCTCGTAAGCTCATTGTTATTTTGGAGTGCTATTTTCATGAGATACTGACTCATCGCCAGCCTTGTACCAACCGCAGGTTTTCCAGTCAAGAGACAGCTTTAAAGAAGTACTGCCAACGGTTACGGGTGAGAAGAAAACCTCTTTGAGAAGTACCGATTCGAACTGTTCTCCCACGTCAGTGTTCAACTACCAGACATTGTTGATGCGCATCAGATCATGTCTATTGGCCGCATAGGCAAGAGAGTTGCTTATATCGGCAACAACCCGATGTACGTCTTCAGTCCTGGGCAGATCGATACGAATTCCGTTGCCCAACTTACAGCTTCTCTCCACAGTCTGTCCAAACACAAAAACGGAACAGACAGAATGCCATACGGCTTACTGCATAATTGTGTCTTTGAGACAGAAGGGTTCCACTGCAAACGTCCCATCCGACCTTCGCTCTATCCACAAGAATCGATCGATCGGCCCTTTTCTTTCGATGAGCCGGGTGCCGAAGTCTCCCTCTTTGGGAATCTTGCACTCCGCGCGGGTCCCAAACAGCAGGCTTGCTTCTTCAGTATAAAAGGTGAGTGGGGGATTGCCTCCATACCGGAATGCCCAGAACTTCTCCCGCTGAGCCACCGGCCAGTCTGCTGACAGACGCGCAGCCAACTCCCACTGCCGAACCGGGCCAAATTTTCTCCAGGGCAGGCTGACGACGGCAACCGTCAGCCCCCCCCGGTCAGACACATGCGGACGAACCGCCGCACCCATGCGGGCCATTTCCTGCCGATCCTGGATAAACCGCCAACCTTCGCTGAACGCGATGTCGCCGGACGCCCCTCCCAAAATGAAGACCAGAATAAACCAGAGCTTCCGGCGGACAAGACTGAGCCCTGTCAGAAGAAGTAACATTGCCATCACCGGAAGCACGGCCGTCCCAAAGCGGGACGTTGTGCCGTCATCGGGGTTCCACGGCAATCGTCCGCTGTAAATGACCGGCAACAGACCGGCGACCATGGCAATCGCCAGGAGAACAATCGTTCCCCACATCGACGGGGAGGAATTGTTGCTGGCCCGATGCGCCCGGACTCCGACGATCAACAGTACACCCACCACCGCACCATAGATCACGGCAAGAAGCCCCGATTTGGATGTCAATCGGACTTCACTCAGCGACAACGCCATATTTCCAATTAACCCTTGCCAGATCGACTGCCCCATCTTTACGACAAACATCACTCCCAGCTCTTTGGCAATGGGAGGATGCTTGTACATGATCTCCGTATTGGCACGCCACTCAGCCAAGAAGTAGTACGCACCATAGGCGGCACCGGCGACCACCGTCGACAAGAGAATGACGCGGTAGGTGCGTACGCGTTCGCCCTCATTCGGATTGAGGATCGCGGGTAACAGCAAGAGTGCCCCCATGATTCCGACTACCGAAAACGCATATTCCATATGCAGAATGGCAAAGCCCAGTAACAGTTGACTTGCCGCAAGCGCTGTCCACCCCGCTGTGTCACTCTCCCGAATGAAGCGCAAGAGGAGAAGATAGGAGGAGTATGCCAGGACGATACTCAATAAACATCCCAACACAATGTTGGCAAGCATGGTCTGAGAGTGAAATCCAAACGGCGCGATGGCAACACATGCTGCAACCCATCCGTAGGGAGCGAGGTTGGGCAAGAGATGCCGCCATAAGATAGCAGTGGCAAAAGCAAGTCCACCCCAGAGGAATGCATGCGCAGCATAGTTAAACAACCAGAAGGCATCTTCAGACAAGGACAGAACCGTCCAGACATACCCCATGACTAGACGATCTGGGAGACCTGTGACGAAGTCCGTTCCCTTTTCCTTGAAATAGAGCCAATTCCAGGCATCATCAAACATCGGTAGCGCCCCGATCGCACCGATGGTCAACGGCGCAAGCACCATCAGCAATGCCACGAGAGACGGAAGATTCCAAAATGGAGCTTGCCCGATGTTTGCTGTATCGGAGGCTGCAGCGGCATCCGCCGTGCGCCGTGCTTCATGAGCAATCCCGCTCATAGTTCTCCCCGTTTAAATGCTACCGCTATATGTTCTGACGTTCTGGTGGCCAATGCCGCAATCGTCAGCGTGGGGTTGACTGCTGCGCCCGTCACAAACACACTGCCGTCCCCGATAAACAGATTCGGCACGTCGTGCGTTCGACAGAAGGGGTCCACGACCGATGAGCGAGGATCCTTTCCCATACGACAGCTCCCCATATAGTGCAACGATCTGCCAGGACCGTACTCTGTTAACGCGATTTCTGTCGCGCCTGAGGCCGAAAGGACCTCCTGCAGATGCGGCTTGATCGCTTTCAGCATCGCCTGGTCATTGTCTCGTGGTTCGTTAATGATCCTTGGCACTGGAAGTCCAAGGTGATCTTTTTGCTCAGGATCCAGCATGACCCGATTTCGAATATCGGGAAGCTGTTCCCCTACCGTCACAAGTCCTAGCCTATGTCCAACAAGACGCTTCATTTGCCGCTTATGCTCAACGCCCCACCCGCTCTCTCCTACGGCTACAGCCTGGGGCCACTGATATCCGTTGTTGACCTCCGTCATCCAGCCACGCGCAAAACTATTCCGCTTGTTAGTTGCATAGAAATCCTGCAGCATTCCACCTGCCATCGGCCCTTTCCAGGGTTCAAGCCATTCGGAGAACACAGCCGACATGCCCAGATTCAAATGATCCATAAAGTACTTGCCCACGAGTCCGTTCGAGTTTGCCAGACCGTCAGGGAACCGTGCGGAAGTACTCATCAAGAGCAATCGGGGAGTCTCTACCGCGTTCCCTGCGACAACAAATGCCCGGGCGGTGATTTCATGCTCTCGCCCGGCCGCGTCAAAATACACCACACTGCGGACTTTACGGTCGTCTCCGACGGTGATTTCACGTGCTTGGCAATAGGTTCGAACCTCCACTCGCCCGGTCGCTTCGGCTTTCGGAATATAAGTCACGTCGATACTGGACTTCGCTTTGACCTTACAACCAAGCCCACAGACGCCAGCCCGCATACAAGCGGCTCGTCCACCCCAGTTCTGCGTTGGAATGGCCAAGGGAGATTGAACCAGATGCAACCCCAACTTGGCTGCACCGCGCTGTAACACCCGCGTCGGACAGCTGATCTTGTGGGCAGGAGTCGGAAATGGCTTGCTGCGCGGGGGATCGAACGGATTACCCTCTGCTCCACTCGGACCTGAAACCCCAAGTTCATATTCAACTTTGGTGTAATAGGGCTCCAGATCTTCGTAGGTCAACGGCCAATCATCTCCCACACCATCCTCGGTACGAGTCCTGAAATCCGACTCATGGAATCTGGGTGTGACAGCCCAAAAGGCCAGCGTCGACCCCCCTACACCTTTGACTCGCCAATAGTAGAAATCTTGCCCTCCCCCTGAAGTATAGTGATCTCGCCGAGGGTCGTCTGGTTGGAAAATGTTCCACTTGACGGCAAAGTCGCGCTGATCTGTTCGATAATCGGTAGTCGGGTTGTAGCGCTTCCCCACCTCCAACACCACGACGGAGAGACCGGCTTCCCCCAATTCCTTGGCAGTCACTCCTCCCCCGGCTCCACAGCCGATAATCACCACATCCACGTGTTCTTTTTTCGGCTGTAAATTTGCCATCGCGCATATCCTCTTATTAGACCGGTGGGATCGCACACTTGTCGACCGAGCTGAAATATCCGAGCGGAAAGGGAGGCCCCTCATACTCAAGCCATGCCCAGGCTACCTGGCTGCTATAGAACTTCGCTTTGGCATCCGGAACGAGATACTGGCAGAATTCTGTTGCGGGAGAACTGACTCCTCGCCATCGGAAATAATATAAAATACGGAGTTTCCGAGTTGCCTTATCCTGGATTGAAACTGGCTTCTCCTCCCGTACCAGCCTTGCTTGATCAACCATGCTGAACAATTCAATTTGTTCCTTCATGCCAAGTGTGGCAAAGGCCTGCTGATGCTGTTGCATCGCCAATCCATCAAATGCCGCCAAGCCTGTACGGTATAAATCTTGACGGCGTGGCGTATCCGCCACGAACCGCTCAAGCTGACCGGCCAGGTCCGCTTCAGTCGCTCCTGGTCCGTTGCCGTCCGAAGGGATGATCACTGAGGCGAGCGCCTTCATCGTCGCGAGTTCCGCCGGTGTAAACCAACGAGAGCCCGCTTCAGCAGATCCGGCCTTCCCCGTCGGAAGCCCCAAGGGAACCGCCGGCTGTACCGACGTTCGCTGAAAAAGCTTCCCGCCAACGCCAAATCCTGCCACGGCGATCAGTCCAGCCCCGAAATACACGGCCTTCTTCATGAAGGCTCGTCGATTCATTCTACTCATTCTTGTCAGGCCCCTATCTGCTTCACGTAACACGCATCAGTTTCATGGAACTTTCGGTCGTACACCGCTGTACACAAATTATCCGGCGTTCCGATATCAAGGTAAGAGCATTCCGGAAATTGAACCCCTTCCATGCGTAACCCATTTTGCAAAGCGGCTTGTAACACATGCCCTACAGACAGTTCAGATTGCCCCTCCATCCCACCCTCGGACATACCTTCGCGTTGTTGGCTCGGCAGATGCTCATGAAGAAACTGAGTAAAGACCGGATTCCACACCGCAATGATCCAACCATAACCGAGACTCGAGACAGGAGGCTTGATGACGATAGACCTAACCCCACCCTTGTCATCTACCTCTACCATGTCCATCGTCCAAGACTGCGCCACAGGGCAGAGGCCTAACACCACATCGGCTCCTGTGGACGCCTGACGCTTGAGCAATTGAACGAACGCGTCGTCCGCGTCAAACAAGATGTCTGGGAATCCAAATGCCACGATCGAGTCGCGGGTAAACGGGTAGGCCTGGTCAAGCGTGTAGGGCGTACCAAAGGGTAACCGCATCATCAAATAGCCCAGATTCATATCGACCGAGGCCCCATCACCAAAGTACTTGGGAATATCCCACTTACCTTCACGCAAGATGAAATAGGCTTTCCTGACCCCTGCCTTGCGCATTTTTTCCAGCAAGTACTGCGAAACGGGTTTTGGTCGCACGCTGTCGGTTCCTGTCACTTTCCCAAATCCGATTGGAAAAATCTCCTTGCTGCATGGCAATGGCTCAATACGAGTGCTCCGGCCTCCGGCTGGTAACACTCCCACAATGTCGACGCTTTTTTGCACCGTTCTGACTACCCTTTGACCTTCAGCTCACACGCCTAGCTTACTGAAGTCACTCCGCCCGTCTTGCCATCCTTCATCACGCTCTGCTGCTCGCGGTACCAATCAACGGTCTGTTGCAACCCCTGCTCGAGAGGCGTGGTGGCTTTCCACCCGATCGTTGCTAAGGCGCCAGCCGTATCAGCAAGACGCACCTGTTCAAATGGACGGTCCGGCAATGCACCGAACAGCAATTTGGCCTCGCTACTAATCATGGTTGCCAGGCATTCAACCACGGCTCGAACAGACGTGAGGGTCCCGGACCCCAAATCAATTGTCTGCCCATCAATCCCCGGAGCAAGGGCTGCCTCAAGAAATCCCTCAATGACATCGTCGATGTACACCCAGTCAGCCTCCAGTCGGCCACTGGAAATCTTTGGAGCCTCGCCATTCAGAAGCGCTACGACCACTGACGGAATCAGTTTCTTCGAATCCTGGCCAGGCCCATACGCCATGAATGGCCGCACACTGATACACGGTGTCCCATACAGACGATGAAACATTCGTCCATAGGCTCCCCCTGCCCATTTCGCCGCCGCATAGGGAGATCCGGGGATGAGCTCCCCCTGAGCTGATTCAGGCTCTGTGAGCGACGCAACCAATACCATGCGACGCAGAGGTAATTCCGTCGATACGCTCAAAATATTCACCGTACTGGTGAGCAAACTATGGAACGTCGGGAGAACCAGATCCGCGCTAGGGCTGGCGCCCACCATGCCTGACAAGTGAAATATGATGTCCGGCTTAATTGAGGACACAAGATGACGCGCGGTGGCCAGATCCGCCAGGTCGCCCTGCCACCAGGTAGGACCTCCGGCCTCAGTAACCCTCTCGACACGCGAAGTGGCATGAACATAACTGCCTGCGCGACAGAGATCGCGGCAGAGACCGGCCCCAATGAAGCCGCTGGCCCCCGTGACCAGAACATTCAGACCCGCCCACTCTCGATGGTGCTTCATGTGGCCGGCTCACGTTTGGCTAGGCTAGGTGTTCGCGCGATGCTCAAATACCAGTGCCCCTTCTCTTCCTGTGCCGTCGTCATAGAGTGCGATGAACTCTTCCGGGAGCCGCGATAAATCTGTTCCGCGTAAATAGTCTCTCATCGTGGTCCCGGTACATTCTTCGTCTACTTTTGGCGCACCGCGCTTTCCCTTGACGTCATCCTCGTGAACGACTCTGAAATCAATGCTAAACCTGGTCTTCCCTGATGTATTCGGCACACTGGAGTGCATCTGCGCGCCAGAGAAAAAGACGATTCCCCCGGCCGGCACAATGAGACGAATCTGGGGATCAAGCTCCATCGGTTCGGTCGGCTTTGGGAGGGGCCGAGGATCTTCCTTTAGAAACTGTGCGACATGCGCTCCGCGATTCTGCTGATTCCACAGATAGTAGTTGTATCCCTTTGAGCTATTCTTGACAGGACGATTCCAATAGTGCGGATGGAACGCCATCGCATTGTCCGCCTGAATGTCATAAATCGGAATCCACCAATTGATCTGACAGGGAGGTGCGGAATACCACGTGTCTCGATGCGGGTGCCAGGCGTAGGCGATGCCCGTTGTGAGATAGTTATCGCTGGTGGAACTACGCATTTTAGGCACGTCAAAATACGTTTTTTCAAGGTCGCATCCCATCTCCATAAACATCTCTTGAATAAGCCGCTTGGATTCCGGATGGTGAATAAAGCCCGGCTTCAGTTTTATCAGAATATCAGCATAGCGTTCGACGGACAGTTTGTACTGCGCCGTCCCAGGATCGAGAGGCGCAAATGCTTCCTCGATCAATTTCCTGGCGAATGCAATAAACGCAAGCGTGCTTTTTCTCGGCGAATACACGAACAATTGCCCCTCGAAGAGCAATTGCCTTCGCCGCTCATCAGACACCGGAGAATCATAATAGACGGTGTTATTCATGATGCCCTCTCCACTATGTGTTGTCCGGCCTCCGAACTTCTTGCAATAAACCCACTCCGACTAACGCTTCCACGGCCTCTTGTATCCGGGAAAATGAGAATTCCGCTCGTTCCGCAATATCCAGGACAGCATGGTGTCCGTCCGATAGATTGAGCACCCAGAGCAGCGCCATTTCCATCGATTTTTCTCCTGCCTGACCTCCGACAGCCCGGTATAAACCTCGCTTGCCCAGCTGAGGTTCGCAGTGTGGGTTTTGATTGAGATAGGTCTTATTGGATTCCAGAATCTCCAGCACTCCCTGGCAACAACGCCATGATTCGGCAAGCGCCATTGGCTTGATAAAGTCCAGATTGTCCGCCGACGTATGATACTCAGGATACTGACTGTGGGGAGTCCGGCTGAAGCAGCCGACGGCGAGGTTAAATCCTGGGGAACAATACTGCCGCTCATCGTACCCGTAGGGAATAAAATCGGAGATTGAATATGGGGTCCCGCTATGTTTCAGCAGATGGGCCATGGCCCGATCTATGTCGGCATCGCCCCGGCGGCTCTTCTTATACGTGATGGGACCGGCATCGCCGACTCCAGTCAATACCAAGCCGTGTTTGATGCGCGACGCATCCTTCTGACATTGACTCAACCAGGTGATGGACCCGATCGTCCCTGGAATAAAAAGGAAGCGATAGGAGTAGCAGCGCGGTCGCGTCTGAAGCCATTCAGCCAAAAACGTGGCCACGGCAATACCCGACAAGTTGTCGTTACCCAACGAGGGATGGCAGATATGAGTTGAAATGAGCACTTCATCCTGAGACTGTCCAGGAAGAAAGCATTCTCCGTACGTCAGGCTTCCCTCGGTCATTGATGTGTCGATACACACGTCGTATTCATGCTCTGTCAGCGAGAGCAACTGGTTATGACTCAGACAAAAGCCCCAACTCTCCTTATAGTAGGAGGTGCGATAAGGAATCCAATCCGGTCGATCCGGGAGGCTGTGCAGATGCTCTTTGAGCTCAGAGAGCGCCATCCGCCGCTTCACCGGCTGGCTATAGCTGACGACGTGCAAGTTTGAATTCTGAAAGTCGACCACTCGCTCTCCGCGCACAGTCTGAATGTAGGCGTCCCGGATGTTCCATTCTAAAGGCACCTTCCAGTCAAATACCTGCGTGCCGCTCGGAACCTCATGAACAGTGAGGGAAACCCGCTTTCCGATCTGCTTGAGCGTCTCCCGCACACCGTTTCCCGTGATGCTCCGACAGATCGGAAACAGCTCGGTCGCCCATCGGTGCATCTCGTTGCCGACCGGCACCAGATCTGCTCCGCTTTTGATCCCTTGAGAATTCACGACAATCCCTTTTCAGGGATAAAATCAGGGTACTGCTGGTCCCGTTCGGCAATGATGCGCGTGTCCGTAGGCCATGCGATCCCGAATTGCGGATCATTCCACCGAACTCCTCCCGCGCTCGAGCCTTCGTACTGGTGGGACATTTGATACAACACTTCCGTGCTATCTTCCAATGTTTGAAAACCATGCGCCATGCCTTCCGGGATGTAGAGCATGTGTCGATTCGCACTTGAGAGCACGACGCTGAAATATTTCGCATAGGTAGAGGAGCTTGGGCGAAGATCAACGATCACATCAAATATTGCGCCCGCCGTGCAACGAACCAATTTCACCTCAGCATGCGGGACCTTCTGAAAGTGCATACCTCGCAGCGTGCCTCTTTTATGGTTGTATGAGATATTGCACTGCACGAGTGTCGTACTGAGTCCGTGAGACGCAAACTCCTCTCGGCACCAGGTCCGCGCAAAAAACCCGCGGTCATCTTCTTTCCGCTCCGGCTCAATCACGTAGGCACCCTTCAGCGCGGTCTCACGGAAAATCACGGATATACCTTGACCTCTGGAATCGGCACAACAAACTTCCCGCCCCACTCGCGGATGAACGCCATTTGCTCCATCACTTCTTCGCGAAGATTCCACGGCAGAATAAGCAGATAGTCCGGACGAGTCTCGCGGACTTTCTCTGGTGAATGGATCGGGATATGAACTCCGGGGAGAAAATGTCCCTGCTTGTGCGGGCTACGATCCACCGTATAGTCAATGAGATCCGTTCGAACGCCACAATAATTCAGTAACGTATTCCCCTTTGCCGGAGCTCCGTAGCCTACGACACGCTTCCCTTCCTGCTTAGCGGCTATCAAAAAAGACAATAGCTTTCGTTTCGTCGCCTCGACCTGAGGACCAAAGGAAAGATAGTGAGCAAGCCGGCCAAACCCAGCTTCCTCTTCCCGCGTTTTCAAGTCTTGTGCACGGGCTTCAATCGGCTTTGAGGAATCTTGTGCATGGCGTGCATAAATTCGAAGTGAGCCCCCGTGGGTCGGGAGTTCTTCCACGTCGAACAATGTCATCCCATGGCGGGCAAATACCTTTTCGACGGCGAGAAAGGAGAAGTAGGAGAAATGCTCATGATAGATGGTGTCGAACTGGTTCTGCTTCATCAGCTGAACCAAATGGGGAAATTCCATCGTAACCAGCCCCGTGGGCTTCAAAAGCACTTTCAATCCTTTAACAAAGTCATTCAAGTCTGGAACATGGGCAAGGACATTGTTTCCGATAATCAGATCCGCTCCCCACCCATCGGCAACAAGATCACGAGCTGTCTTTTCTCCAAAGAAGGCCACCGTGGTATTGACCCCCTTCTGCTTTGCCACTTCAGCCACATTCGCTGCCGGCTCCACCCCCAGAACAGGCACTCCACGAGCCACGAAGTTTTGAAGAAGGTACCCATCATTGCTGGCAATCTCGACTACTTTTGAGTCTCGTCCTAATTGGAAACGGTCCGCAATCATATCAACATAACGCTTGGCATGAGCCAGCCAGGAATCAGAAAACGAGGAGAAATAGGCGTAGTCGGAAAAGATATCGTGCGGCGATGAAAACTGCTCCAACTGCACCAGCAAACATGCCGAGCACACGTACACATGCAGCGGGTAAAACGGTTCCATGCGGCTGCGTTGTTCCGGTTTGATATAGGAATTGGCCAACGGAGACATGCCGAGATCCACAAAGGTGTGCGCCAACGTTGTTCCGCATGACCGACACTGTGATTGCCCCATCAGATGCCTCCCTTTTCCACACGGCCTCGACCTGAGCCCCACACCGCTACCCCGTTACGCACAGCACAACACCGATTCATTATCTTACCGATTTATCCACACGAGAGAGTCTGAGAGATGGCCGCTCTCACGCAACCGCTTCAATGTCACAAGCCTCATGAATTCGCCCGTGCGAAAGTTATGATCCTGAAACTGCATGGCCATCAGGCCATCCCGGAGATCGACCACAGCGCCCTGAAGGTCCACAGCAGGAAGAAACCCTTGCGCCAACTTGGTAAACTTGTCGAAATTGACTCGGTAGGATCGTTTATCCGGCTGCGCATCCTTGTTGATCGACACTTCCACGCCCGGGACAAGTTTGGCCACAGCAGCGGCAAGATCCTTCACTTGATAGTTCCACGCATCACTTCCTACATTAAGCGTCAAGCACGTTCCACCATCTCGATGGTCTCGCTGCACGGCCCAGTGAATTGCTCGCGCCATATCTTTAACGTGGATCAGAGGGCGCCATGGAGTACCGTCACTCAAAATATTGATGCGCTTGGAGGCAAGGGCCCCAGCCACGAAATCGTTCAGCACAAGATCCAACCGAAGGCGATCACTCATCCCGCAGGCCGTCGCGAACCGAAGGCATGTGGCGGTAAACGTGTCCGATGCCAGCGAGGCGAGATCCTTTTCCGTAGACACTTTTGACTTGGCATAGGCCGTGAGTGGATTGACCGCATCTTCCTCTCGCCGAGGACCGCCCTCGGCAAATCCGTAGACGCTGCAACTCGATGCGAAGACAAACTTTTTCACGCCAGCCTGCTTTGCTTTTTTGGCAAGTTCGACACTAGCCCGATAGTTAATATCGAGTGTGACATCCTCAAACAGTGCGCCCATAGGGTCATTGGAAATCGCACAGAGGTGCACCACTGCATCCACTCCCCGGAGCACCTCAGACGATACGGATCTGATATCGCCAAAATGCTGAAGATCGGCCCGGCTCTCAGGGAAACGAGACACCCCTGTGAGACAGTGTGCAAAATACCCAGCGTCATACCCAATAAGTTCCGCGCTTGGGAATGATTCCCTCAAACGATGGAGCACCATTGGCCCGACATAGCCCATATTCCCTGTGATAAGAATCCTCATAATCGTCCCCTCAGATCAAAATGGTCTGAATACGGTCGCAGACGTGTTCAGCAAAAGGAAGCCCGCAAGTAAACGCTGGAGAAACTGCATTCAACACATGCATTGAATCGCGATCGCCCTCCAAAACAAAATCCATCTCTAGCTTACGTTTTTTTATATCGACAAGTTGCGCACGGATTCCCGGCGTCCCCCAACTCTGGTAGTGCTCAAGCTTGACACCTTCTACCAGCTCACTGGCGAGTGAAACCATCTTGGACCGTGAATACTTTCCCATTTCTTTTATCGCAAGTTTCCTGAAGTCAAAATTAGAATTGGCGAGCAAACCTATTCCCCTTGTAGCCACTTCGATAAACTCACCCCATTGAAAGTTCGCCATGCCTGCATACTGTTCCCGCCAGAATCCTGGGATGGCTGTCGGACCGATCTTGATTTTCCCGCTGGCAGCAACCGTGAAATGAACACCCAGAAAGGGATTTTTCAAATCCGGTACTGGATAAATATTCGTACGGATCGATCCGACTGGTTCGTTTGAGTAAAGATAGAGCCCCTTGAATGGCAGAATGCGATAATGCTCAGAAAACTCGTAATCTCGGGCGATGCGGTCCGCATAAAGTCCAGCTGCATTCACTACATACCCAACATCATAGGCACCCTGGCTAGTCATCACACGTCCCCGGGACGATCTTAGATAGCGAACTCCGCAATGGATCTGAACCCCCTCTTCCTCAGCATCCCGCCTCATTGCTTGCATTACCTTGGAGGGATCAACCGTCGAGGTTGCGGGAGAAAACAATGCCCGTTCACAGGTCTTGGCTCGGGGCTCAATAGCCTTGGCATCTTTCTCAGATACTTCCTCAATCGGAATCCCGTTCGCCCGCCCTCTTCGGAGCAACTCATCCAGGCTGGCATGGTCAGCATGATCCTTGGCAACGACTAACTTCCCGCATTTGTTTAGCGGAATATTTTTTGCCTCACAGTATTCCGTAAGCAGGCGATTCCCCTGCCAAGTAAACCTAGCCTTAAGGCTGTCTGGGGAGTAATAGAATCCGGCATGCAAGACGCCGCTGTTTCGGCCGCTCGCGTGAAACCCGCATTCAGTCTCTTTCTCAAGCAAATGTACGGAGGCATCGGGAAATTTTCGACGGAGTCCTCTGGCAATATTTAGGCCGATGACGCCACCGCCAATTACAAGGAAATCAGATTTCACAGCTTCTTACCAGACTTTCCAAGGTGCCTTACCGGATTGCCACAGTTCTTCCAGACAATTCTTTTCCTTCAGAGTGTCCATACACGACCAATACCCATAATGCTTAAAGCCCATCATTTGTCCGTCATGGGCCAGCCGTTCGACAGGATCGCGTTCCCAAATTGTGTCATCGCCAGAAATGTAGTCGAGTGCTTTTGTATTGAGCACAAAGAATCCCCCATTAATCCAACCCTCCCCGGCCTCGGGCTTTTCGAAGAACTCCCTCACACTATCGCCTTCAAACCCGATGCGCCCGAAACGCGCAGGCGACCGCACCGACGTCATTGTTGCCAACTTCCCGTGAGACTGATGGAACTCAAAAAGCTCTCTGATGTTGAGATCAGCCACTCCATCCCCGTACGTCAGCATGAATGTCTCGTCATCCCCCAACCACTTCTTGAGGCGACGTACCCGTCCGCCTGTTTGCGTTCCTGCACCTGTATCTACGAGATGGACGGTCCAGTTTGGCTGATTGCCGTCATGTATAGTGGTCTTACCATTGGACAGCTCGATCGAAATATCGTTGTTGATCGCATAGAAGTTTAGGAAGTACTCCTTGATCATCTCTCCTTTATACCCAACAGCAATGATAAATTCCGTGATCCCATTAGCTGCAAGGATGTTCATGATATGCCACAAAAGCGGCTTGCCGCCGACTTCCACCATTGGCTTTGGGCGCAAGATCGTTTCCTCTGACAATCTTGTTCCCAATCCACCAGCTAGAATTACGGCTTTCATAGATGCCCCCTTATTGTCCATCATATTGACGTTTGCGCCAGTAGCATTTCCACCCACTACAGCCGTGACGGCTCATCGGACTTTCACGACAACTTCACTGAAACGACATGCCAACGGCATTCACGCGCGAGACGTGCGGAGGGAAGATCTTCAGAATGTGTGCGAAGTATCTTTGACCTCTTGAGTTCTAATTCCAAGTACACCACTTCAGGCCCGAATGGGCTACGGTGTTGCCATACCAACCAAATCCTCTAGACACCTGAGTGCCGAAGAACGAGAAACATTGAGTCTGCGGCTGGCCCGCAGCCATTCGTTGCGGACGATGGCGACGGTGTTGAGGCGCGCCCCCTATCAAGCCTGCACGGCACACACCCTGGCATTGGCTCGGACCCATCAGCCACGACGGCCGCAACTCCTCGACCCCTAGCTGCTGTCGTACGTCAGGACACACCTGGGTCAGGGCTGTTCGCCCGAGCTGATTACCGGACGGCTCCAGCGCGCGTATCCTGCGACATGAGCACACAGCTGTCGGTCAAGACCATCTATGCGAGCCTGTCTGTGCTGTCTCGCGGCACCCTGCGGAGCGAACTGCTGACCGCGTTGCGTCAGGCGCGCACGGTGCGTTGGCCTCGGGCGCGAGGGACGGATCGACACGGCCAGATCCCTCACATGACGCCGATTGCCGAGCGCCCCGCTGAGGTGGCCACTCATACCGTACCAGGCCACTGGGAAGGCGAGCGCATCAGGGGGCCCGCAAGGGCTCGGCCGTCGAGGCCCTGGTGGAGGGGACCACCCGTCTGGTCATCCGCTCGAATAACCGGAACGGATGCGCGGAGTGCCTGCAAGGGCTTCACGAAAACACTCCGGCATGTGCCCACGCTGCTGCGGCAAACCTTGACCTACGATCGAGGAAACGAGATGGCCGAGCACCAACGCCTGGCGGAGCGGCTGGCGATTCGGGTGTTCTTTGCCGCTCCCTACAGCCCGTGGCAACGCAGCACCTACGAAAACACGAATGGATTGTTGCGCCAGTATCTGCCCAAGGGCACAGACTTGTCGGGCTATACACAGCGTGAGTGGAACGCCATCGCCTATCGCGTGAACATGCGCCCGAGGAAGTGTCTCGACGTTGCCACCCCCCCTGGAAGTCTCTGCGCATCTGCGCCATCATGCACCTGTTGCACGTGGAACTTGAAACCGCCCCTATAAAAAAGAGGATCTAACTGAATCCCTCAAGGTTGTTGACCAATTCAATAACGGTCGAACGGCCCCAGGCATACTACCGACATAATCACCACGCGCCGAGTCACCATCGAGGCTGTCCATGACATGAAATGCGATCGCCTCAGGGATGCTGAACTGGACGATATCAGGTGCGAGCGTTATGCAATAACACCCAACGAATACTGTCCCTTCGGTCAGCAGGTTGCCGGGAATCTCGACACAGCTTTGATAGTGTCCTATCGGACGAGTCCGTCGTCTCCACTGTGGATCAAGGTCTTGCGTAATGAAAATCAAGTCCCCTACTTCATTGACTAAATGAAAGTGAGGAGCCAAGACGTATCCTGGCCTCAGCACCTCGTACTCCATTTCAAGCGTGAACGGACGACGGATATCAAGGGCATCAGCTACCTGGCCATCTTCCGCCTTGACGCGAGCAGCCCTTAGACGAGCCACTTCTGCTCCTGGCGCTTTCGATGGATCAGGCCATTCTCGACTCGCCGAGGCGCCAAATCCTGAATTGAGATATGTCTTGACCACTTCTTGCGTCGGTCCGTCGTGAAGCACTCTGCCTTCCTCGAGTAGGATTACGCGATCACATAGGCGTGTAACCGCCTGCATATTGTGTGAGACAAATAGCACCGTCCGACCGTGCGCACCGATGTCCTTCATCTTTTCCAAGCACTTCTTCTGAAATGCCCCGTCGCCAACCGCCAACACCTCATCCACGATCAGGATCTCGGGCTCCAGATGTGCCCCCACCGCAAATGCCAACCTGACATACATGCCGCTGGAATAGCGCTTCACCGGCGTATCAACAAACTTATGGATTCCTGCAAACTCCACGATTTCGTCAAACTTTCGATCAATTTCCGTTTTTTTCATCCCCAGAATGATCCCACTGAGATAGATGTTTTCCCGCCCCGTCAATTCAGGATGAAATCCTGTTCCAACCTCCAGCAAGGTCCCGACTCGCCCAAAGATCTCAGCTCTGCCACTGGTGGGCTCTGTAATCCGCGATAGGATCTTGAGCAGCGTACTCTTCCCAGCTCCGTTTCGCCCAATAATGCCGACCACCTCACCCGCGCGAATTTCAAACGAGACATCTTTCACTGGCCACAGTTCCGTTTTCACTAAATTCTGCTTGCTGAATGGAGACTGGAGCGTGAGCAATTTTTGGGCTCCATCGCTCAATCCTTCCGCCAACGATCCGTCTTGCGTGGCCCTGTTGACAGATATCATGTACTTTTTTGAGAGATTCTCCGCCCGGACAGTTACTCGACTCATGTCACACAACCATTACCCTTCCAGAACACAGGCTACCCCGTCTGCCCATTCAGCCACACAGGGTGCGCATACGGCCATACAAAAACATTAAATCACATCTGCGAACTTGCGCTCCATACGATTGAAATACGACATCCCAAATAGAAGGAGCACACTGACAAACACCACCGTCACTGCTATCCGGTCCAGGCCTGGAGGAGGGGTCCTCAACAACGCCCATCGAAACCCTTCGATGACTCCTGCCATAGGATTGAGGTTATAGAGCCATTTCCATTTATCCGGCACCAGACTCGCTGGATAGACGACAGGCGAGGCAAACATCCAGAGCTGTGTTACCAGCGGCATCGCAGCAGCAATATCGCGAAATCGCACAAACAGAGCCGCTAACCACAGACTCACCGCGAGTGCTGTGAGCATGGTCAAGAGCAGAAATAACGGTATGAAAATGGCCGGCCATGACGGCATCACTCCGTAAAACACCATCAGTACAATGAGAAGTAAAAAGGCAATCGCAAAATCGACCAATCCTGCTAGCATGGCCGAAATCGGGACGATAATGCGAGGAAAGTACACTTTGCCAATGAGGTTTGACTCTGCCACCACACTAAAGCTGCTCTTATCGAGACTTCTTGCAAAATACCCCCACGGTAAAAGAGCCGCATAGGCAAAGAGCGGATACGGAATTCCATCTGACGGGAGTTTAGCGAAATTACTGAATACAAGTGTGAACAGCAGCATCATGGCAACTGGTTGAACAATCGCCCAGGCAAACCCGATGGTAGTCTGCGCATATCGAGTCTTAAGGTCACGCCATGCGAGGAATAAAAGTAATTCTCGGTACTCCCAGATTCCCCGCAGATTGAGGTAGAATCGCCTCTTACTTGGCTCGATTACGATTCGATGCAAAGAGGGTAAAGGATTTCCCACTGCCACGTTTGGATTTTCGATGTTCATTTTTTGGAAATTCTCCGCCATATTGGCTCAATCGATACATACCAAAATCGACTCCGCAACGAGGCTAACACAGAGAACTGATTCCAATCGTGTCAGCCCACCCTCTCTCTTCGGACAACTTTCAATACGTATGGTGCTGGCCACTGAAATGACTTGCCGTATTTAGAAGAGCGAACAATACTTGACTGCCGGCAGGACACATGCGGAAAGAAAAAATATCAGGTTTGCTTGCCCCTTATCCTTTGGCAATATCTTTCGCGCCAGGTGAGATCTGTGCCCTTCGAATATATTCTGCTGACTAACATAGTTCAGCACACTCGACTGCCGTCAGGCTTAGTCCAATCTACCATGACTCTCTTTTCTTGCTCCTTGCACCATGCCGCTCCTAGGATTTGAACAATTGAGCCGAACTGAAAATCTACCAATAATGTTGCTAGACGTTTCTCCATCTTATGCAGGTTCAAGTAGTGCCGAAATTGTGCTGTCCAAGACCCATCCATACGAGGTTGCTCAGGATCAATCTCCCAGGGGTGAAGATACATCACAAGCTTAGCCCCCTGCTTCTCAAGCCTTTGCAAAAAGGCCTTAGACGTCGCATACGGGAACAGACGAAAATAGCCGCCACCCGCTACAGGAACTTGGAAACCACACACATTCAGGGTGGAAGGAGATATCTCCCATATTCGTCCGGCAACCGTATCTATTTGAACGAGTCCATTACTCCCTCTGGCAGTCTCAGATCGTTGGAACCGATCGTACATGCTGGAATCATAGCTGTAGCCTTCTTCGACTAAGATCGTGAGCGCCCACTGGGATTGATCGGTGATGGAAAAGCTCGGGGCTCGATACCCAAGTACGGGACTCCCAGTCAGATGTTCCAGGATATCTTTTGCCTTTCTTACATCATGACGAAATTGCTCTGGGGATTGGGTCGTGACCAGTTCATGGCCATACCCATGCGAAGCAACCTCGTGGCCCTGCCCCACCAGTAGCTTGACTAAATCAGGGTGACGCTCAGCCACCCATCCAAGAACAAAAAACGTGGCTTTAGTGCCATGCTGAGCCAACAGCTCTACAAGTTTTCTCGTATTATCCTCAACGCGGCTTTCGTACCTATCCCATTGCTGTCTTCTGGCTTCAGACCAGAAGGCTGAAACCTGGAAATGCTCTTCGACGTCGAACGAAAGGCAATGCATCGGCCTCACGCTTGCAACACTCATCGAGCACCCTCACCACGAAGAATCACCCGTATCGTTTCAAGCAAGATGCGCATATCCAATTGTATTGACAAATATTTCACATAATAGAGATCGTACTGCAGTTTCACGTGCGAATCTTCTGTCGAGGCCCCATAATGAAACTGCGTTTGCGCCCAGCCTGTAATTCCAGGCCTGACAGTATGCCGAAGATCGTAGTATGGAATGAGTGATCTGAGTTCCTGAACAAATACCGGACGTTCTGGGCGAGGGCCGACTAAGCTCATTTCTCCTCGTAGCACGTTGATGAGCTGTGGTATTTCATCAAGCCGCCATTTTCGCAAATACCATCCCACACGCGAGATTCGAGCATCTTTTTGCGAAGCCCACCTGGCTCCATCCTTTTCGGCATCGGCGAACATCGAACGAAACTTCCAAATCATGTATGGTCGCGCACGAAGTCCGACACGGACCTGCCGATAGAACACGGGCCCATGCGAATCACATTTGATAAGGATTCCGATTGCTGCCATAAGCGGCAGCACAACGACAAAACCTACGAGAGAGAGACTAAAGTCCATAGCGCGCTTGACTGCTCTTACAACAATCCCCTGCCTGAACTCTCTCGAGAAAATAATCGCGCTAGGCTTGAAGTCGTCAATAGGTAGACGGCCAGATTCTTCTTCAAAGAGGTGGTGTCCATCCCAGATGTCGATACCCATTCCCTTCAAGTCAAGTAACGCTTGAACGGGTAACACCGCACGCCGGTCTTCCAAACAGACCGCAATGGTATCAATCTGGTCTCGTTCAACGACGGAGAGCAGTTGGTTCATAGTTCCGACAACCTTCGTTCCGACCAACTCATGACCCACTTGCGTATTGTCCTGGGTGATCAGCCCTACAAGATCCGTAAACATCTTGCTGCGGGAAAGCAGCACTTGGGACAGCCCTTGAGCTAGGGAGCCAACCCCTAGAATCAAAATACGCCTTCGCGCTCCCGGCAGGCGAAAGATCGCCTTAGCGGCATGATCCACCGTAAATGGCAGGGGCACTGTGCTGATATGCCCTGACCTATCGGAGGAGTTGTTGATTGTGAGACTCATATACCTTGCTGCTATAATTATAGTACGAGTATGGAGTGTCCTTCGCTTCAACGCCATTGAGAATCACAGCCACAGCTCTTTCTTGCCCGATCATCTTGATTGCGTTGGCTACAACATCGCGGGGGGTAGATCGTGCACGAATGACGTGGACCACAACGTCGGCCATGCGCACGATCAGCATGGCCTCTGCTACGGGCAGCAACGGCGGAGAGTCGAGCACGATATACTCAAACCTCTCTCGAAGCCCCTGAATAAGCTCTGACAACCGATCCACATGCGTGAGCGCAGTGGTTCCGGTAACCTCAATGCCAGCACTGAGAACCCATACTCCCAACTGTTCATGATATTCAAGACATTCATCAAGAGTCTTGTGGCCCAGTAAGACCTCGGTCAACCCTGCAGTCGACTCCATCCCGGTATACGCACGAACCGTCGGCCTCTTCAAATCACAATCTACAAGGACAGTCTTCCTATTGAGGTCTCGAGAAAGCACATAGGCCATATTCAGCGCTGTAGACGTTTTCCCTTCACTCATCAGCGCGCTGCTCATGCAGACAACGGTACCCTTCTGCTTACCCGCAATCAAACCCAGTCTTGTGGCAGCAACACGATACTGCTCTGCCACGGCAGACCTGGGATACCACATTGCAACCAGTTCTGGGGCCACGGTAACCGGACTCTGTTGAGGAAGGGACGCCCCCCCCTTCATCAGCCCCGGCAACGCTAATAGCCGATCCTGATGGCGAGCCTCCCATGCAGACGCCTTCGCAACGCCTGGCCAGGCGGACTCAAATTGAGAAATCGCGGCTAGGACAGGAAGCCCTAACGCCATCTCTATTTCCTCTGCCGACACATACCCTCGCCGCATGATTTCAATACCGAAAGCGCCCCCAACGCCAAGTGCACAGCCCACAGCTAATCCGCCCAACATCACAAGCATCAGATTCGGTTTCTCAGGCCATGACGGCAGACTGGCCGGCTCGACAACACGCATTTGTGTCCCTTGACGTTTTAGGTCGAGATCTCCTGCCATTCCGACAGTGAGCTTCTTCTCCAAAAGCCCCTGATAACTCTTCTGCAGATTTTCATAGTCTCGTTGTATGGACATGAGTTCTTGTTGATGCACGGTCGTGCCTTCGATTCTTGACTCATACTTCTTGATATCAGCGGCAATGCGGGCTTGCCGAAGGCGAACAAGTTCCTTCTCGCGCAAAATATCTTCACGCTGTTTCAGCAGTTCTCTCTTGTATGGGTCAGCGAGTTTCCGTCTTCCACTTTTTAGATCCCCGACCTCGCCGGTCTCCTGATCTATAAAAAGAGCGATGTAATCTTCCGTCGTCATTGTCTGGAGCTTCTTAATTTCATTTCTTACGATGGCAACATCGGGATACGACTCCTTGTAGGCGGACAGGAAACCAGCCAGTTTCCTTTCGAGCTCCTTGATTCTTGCCAATCGAGGATCTTTTGAAGCACGTGTTGGATCCCCGTCGCCCGCAGGATCTTCATATTCTCTGATGGCTTTATCTACAGATTCGAGCCGAAGATTGACCGCTTTCTCCGATTCCTGCTGGGACATTGCCTCGCTCTCCAACCGATCTATCGCACGAACATTTGAATCCATTTGCTCGGGCAACTGACCTAAATGAGCCTGCTTGAAGAGTGCAAGAGCCTGCTCTTTGGCTTCCAGCAGCATCTTCAGTGCGTCCAACTCATGCTGAATAAACTCAGCTGAACTTTGAGTGATCGCGCTGCGAGACCTTGTGTTTTCCTCCACAAAGAGAGCGGCTAGCCTGGCCAAAACCGCTCTTGCAATGGTGGGTTCCGCATAAACAAAGGACACATTCACGAGCGTGATGTCCTTGGGAGCGATATACACCACACTCCGCAGGCTTGAGGCTATCCTCTCGTCTTGAGCGGGGGTGGTAGTTTGCTTGTCATATCCATAGAGATGAAATTCTTCCGCGACCTGAGTGAGAAGCTCTTGCTTGTAGAGAATCTCTTTCATGACTTCGAGACGGGCCGCCATTGCCGCGTCCGGCTTCTCTACCCCCGCCTCTGGAGCATCGACACCTTTCACGTACCGCACCTTCTGTGACTCGAAGTAGAGCACCGTGCTGGATCGATACGTCTTTGGCAACCATTGACACAACGCGGCGGCAAGGGCGACACAGAGCACAATCGGAACAATGATCAGCCACTTATGATTTTTTATGACCCTGAAATAGTCTTCAGGGGTATTCAGGCCCGTAAACACTTCTCTCTACTCCTCCTTCCTCAATATTCCAGATCCATCTCCAGAGGAACTACTTCCAGATCCAGTACTCGATGGAAAAGAAATACCCTCTCTAAAGAAGGAGGGGCTCGTAAACGCATAGGAGAACGACAGTAGTACTATCTTTTTTGAGAACTCGTACTCACTGCTTTGGCTAGAAAGTGATGAATCGGCCTCACGCGAGAAAAACAACCAATTGTACGTTAAGCTCGCCAATACGGGCCCTAGTAGATAGTTGGCCCCCGCGGTTAGTCCAATGGTATCGAATGTCGACGTAGGCGCGCTCCTCGTTCCATGTGAATAATTCATACCCACTTGGCCACTGAGCTTGGAGGTGATTCCTCCAGTTGCATTAATGCCTACCACATGCACCTTCAGAGGCCCAGCCCCGAACGCAAAGCTGGGGACTAGGCTGAATCGATAACTCATCGTGGCGCTGTACGCTCCGGGTGCCACAATTCCCCCTGGAGTTAGACTGCCGGCCAATGACGGCAAACCATCAAACGCACCGACATCCCTCAGCTCTTCTGAGAAAGAGGCATAGGTCATTGTAGCCCCCACAGTCGGAATAAACTGCGACTTGGTAGATTGTCCAGGGATGTCTGACCCCACCGGAAGTTTAAGAGTCCCACCGCCTCTCAGGGAAGTACTCAATTGCTGTGTCCACAGCCTGCTCCAATTCAGCGTCTCAGTGATGGTCGTGAAGGAACCTCGCCCGCTACTGCCACTGCTGTCCTCTTGAATAAAGTGAGACATGGTGGCAGTCGCTCCCACTGTATCCCTAGGGTTAATCCGTGTGCTGATCGTTGTCCCCACTTGGTGGCTAGTCGTATCGAACAGTGGATTAGTGACGCCGCCTGATTGTGCGCCTTGTTCACCAAACGAAATTTTGTTGTAGTTATACAGTGCGGTTAGAGTCGTGAGCCCTGTGAGTTGATACCCGCCTGTCACTCCGAGATTAAAAATTTGCCGCGACGCGCGATTCGTCACTTGCCCTGTCTCCAATACTCCCCCCGAAGTCGCTCCAAAGCCAGTCCCTAATCCGCTTCCAGCTGTTCCAAACCCAGTTGTGGAAGGAACAGATCGATAGCTACCCCTTATCCCGAGGGATATAATCCGCGGCGATACTTGGCGGGCCGCATCTATTAGGTTCAACTGCCCACCACCGTTAAAACCGGTAAAGTCACGATCGGCATTGTGCAGGTATTTGGTCACTAATCCACCCCCGAAAATGCTGCCTCGGATGAGCGAGCCTTGATGAGCAATGTTGAGCTGAGGCGTCACCGTAGTAATAAAATCCTCTGGCTTCCTGTCCGGGCTCAAGAGAGACTTTGGAGCGAAAAAGATGTTCGAGTCATATCTCTCAGATATCGTGAGAGACGGAATGATGGCTGTTTGCGCAGAGACAACCGTGCTCAACGCCCACTGAACGATAAGCAGAGTGAGTACAGCGACCGCTCCTTGTCTCCTCATGATGACATCACGGTACGACAATGACGTCACCGGCTTTCAAGATAATGTTGGCGTCCAAGTTTTTTCCATGAACAATGTCCTGATAGGGTACAGGGATCATCACCTGTTTTGTTTCTCCTTGCCCATTTTTAACGTTGCGAAGAACATGGACATTATTGCGAGAGGCGAAAAGTGTAAAGCCTCCAGCATGGGATATTGCCTGGAGCACACTTGTAAATGATTTGAGAACTATCTTTCCTGGTTTTCCGACTTCGCCGACAGCAAAGACATGGTAGCTATTGATCTCTTTGACTTGAACTGACACGGTCGGTGAGGACATGAATTCGGCCAGCCCATCAGCGACTTGCTTTGAAAGGGCCTGAGCTGTGAGGCCAGCTGCCATTATATCCCCTAGAAGAGGCAGCGAAATCTTCCCGTCCGGCCTGACAATAACCTCCTTGGACAATTCTTGATTGCGCCAGACTGTCACTATCAGGACATCCTCTGGGCCAATGAGAAACTCCGTGGGAGGAGCAGCCATCCCTCGGTACTGCACGTCCGGCTGTAAGCAGCCTCCTGCCCCCGCTAGTACGACTAGCAGCAATACAACTACGAGAATATTGCCAGCCAACTTAGCGATGTTTTCCCTCATCGTTGCATTGCATCTTCCAAACATCTCAGTTTATTCCTTAGCCAGCTGTAGCCATCGCGGCGCTTGCAAAATTGAAGTTCCTATTGGGTCTTACTTAGCGGGTAGGCAACACCACCATTGTTTCAGATGGGACAACGATCTGATCTCCAGGTTTCAATTCCATATTTTGGCTCGATCCATCACGGACTACAATGTCATCATAGCTTGCTTTGAGCTTCGTCAAACCTTCGCCATCTTTAGAAAACCTGAAGATTACGATCTTATTTCTCGCAGCCATAGATGTAAATCCACCGGCCACCGTAATTCCTTGCAAAAGGGTCGTCTTACTCTTCAAGGGATACTTCCCAGGCTTATTAACTTCTCCAAGCACATATATTTGGTAACTGTTAACCTCTTTAACCAAAATAGATATTGTAGGACTTTCCATAAACGATTTGAGCCCTGTTGAGATCTCCTCTGTCAATTGAACCGGAGTTTTTGCAACCGCAGAAATATCTCCCAGCAGTGGGAGAGAGATTCTCCCGTCTGGCCGTACCTGCACCTGCTTAGAGAGATCAGCATTCTTCCATACCGTAATTTCCAAGATATCCTCGGGACCAATTATATATTCCGGCGTGACGGTCAAAAGCGCTTTGTCTGCTGCACCTGAAACTGCTTTCGATGAAACTTGAAGCTGCCTCATCGCATCCTTATCCTGCGCAACAGCAGAAGTTATTGCAATAAACATGCCTCCTGCTACCAGGAAAATCACGGACAAAGACATACTGCGCAATATGCTCATTATCCCAGCAACGGTTAGTGAAGTGCGAGATAAGCTACCGCCCATCAGAGGCCATACCTCTTAGATGATACCGTAGAAATGACTTCGACTACCATCTTTTATATATTACTATACAGCTTGTGAAAACCGTTCAATATCAGAAAGCTTTACTATGACACGGCTCTGATAGGATAACGCCCGCAATAACACCACGACTCGTTCTTCCCCTGATCGGCAAGAGTCAAACATCCCTTCGACGCCAGCTAAAGGTCCACGGCTAATACGAACAACTTCGCCATGGGTCGGTTTCCCTATATTAGGGATAATATCTTGCCGACTCAACCCTCTACGTATATCATCAAGTAATTCTTGCTCAACCTCTGCTGGAACTTGACCAAATGTAACGATCTTCTTCACACCTCTGCAATAAGATACCGTCCGATACTGCTTGTCACAGTCAAACCTCGCGAAGAAATATCCCGGGAAGAGGCCTGAACGACGCACATATCGTCTCCCCTTGAGGCTAAGGCACTCATTAATTTCCGGGAAATACGTCTCAATACCCACTTGCTCTAGGAAGGAGACAGCCGTCTGCTCCTTCCGAGGTTTAGCCATTACTGCATACCACTTTCCCATTTCTTATATTACGTCAGGCTGCTTCATATGCGACTACGCACAAACCCACGTTGCGGCACTGGCAAACCGCCCTATCCAGCACCCCACTTGATCAAATGAAGCTAAACATGAACGGATCATAAAACCTAGTGACCTAGCTAGAGGGAGCCCCACTCGATGACAAGGATCATCCGCAGGCTGAAGAACTGCATGGGTATGCTCATCCACCTAAGAGGTCCGAGCCCCAGCTGGCCCGCCCTGTGCCATTGTCGCAGGAGTTGTTTGCACCACGTACTCACTGATTAATCCGGTCGCCATCAATACGCAAGGCACACGCAACTTCCGATTCAATTATAAACGGATTCGCTTCGATTGGGCCATGATCGATCAATGCCAGCCAAATTATAATTGGGCAATACATCCCTACTTAACGGTCTGTCACGGTACTGATGGTACTCGCCGTCGCACGTATCAAGGACGACACTCGGTGAGACAAGCTCGAACAAAGAGACCTGCTCATTTCCACACCCTCTAACACCAGCCTATCCTGCGCACCAGAATGGAAGCTTGCAGAGGTACCCACTTTTCTTACATCGTGCCTAAATTACTATGCGAGGACACCGGCAAAGCCCTGATGATCCTGACCTGCGCCCACAGACTGGCATCGGTACCATTGCCGCCTTCGGCAAGTAATGCCGACAGATTGAACCCTTCCCTGAAACTCAAGAAAGAGAGACCGAGGTCAAGGGTGTCACCGCCACCCAAGCTAACGCGGTAAAAGCTTATATTGGAACAGCATTAACTTCGCAGAATAGATATACTACCGGAAATTGTCCCCCTTGTATCGGCTGAGGCCGACCAATCTGGTGGCCCTGTTTCGTGTGAGTTTTTTTAGTCAATCTTCCGGTCTAGATTAATGAACCATGCGCCACGCTACCGCATACATTGGATAGCCTTCAACCGATCTTGGACAGATATGATTTCAGAACATAAATTTGAGCCCTACCAAGTAGGGCCCAGTATCAGTTCCTTGACAAAAAGGAACGCGCCGCGCCCATCGAACTTCAGCCAACGTGGGTGTCTCTATAACGATTAGCGGTGTCGGCACATAAACTTTCAATACCTGATTTACATCAGGAACCTGCTCCATTAAGACTAGCATCCCTCCACTGCTGATATTCAAGGAGAGCGCTTTCCCACTATGAGTCGACGTGGATTGAGCCTCTACGGATATCGTCATCTCATATAATATTGGCCTCAATAGAGCCGCCCTCTCATTATGACTTTTCTGGCTATCTGTGATTGGCCATTCCCACCCTGTCTGTGCCACTTCGCTCCTCCTCTATATAGAAAGTGTTTCCGTTCTTAGTCCCATTAGACATTTCAGAGCTGGGTAGCACGCCACGTTTTCCTGTATTATCTTGACTTCAACAGGCATGCGTCATCCCCTTCCCTTCCGATTTTACTCATCATTCCATGTGAACTATAGATAGAGCGAACAAATTGGACAATACCGATGATGTAGGCAAGGCTGCGCCAAAAGTGGGTGTTGACTCCCCCAAAAGTGTTAGGTACTATTTCCACTATAAAGTTACGTTTCTCTAGCCCCTGTGTTACCTTAGCAGAAGCAGACGGATTGTCTAGGGCCATCCTTGTTACGACTTCAAAAGCGTCTTTCCATCCCATGAATGAATCATCACCCTCCATAGACCAAACAGACACTCACGCCGATCAACGCGTAGGTTCAGGAATTGTTGTCCTTTCTGCTGCTATGCAACTCCTCCATATGAATCGTCAGGCCTCGGAGTTGGCTAAGCTTATTAATGCAACAGAACATGGTGGAGGGAGTCTGAGATCTGCCCATGGAGTCTTGCCAACTGCGCTGACAGAACTCTGCGGAGAGATCATCAAGGCTCTGCATGTTCGAACCGAAGCAAAAGACTGGGAACAATTCGAGATCAAGCGCGTGGCAGGTAACCCTGAAAAGCCAATCCTGTTACGGGGATTCGGCCTACCAGACCGAGGGGGAATCCAGTATTCAAGACTCGTGGTCACACTCGAGGAGTTAGCGCGACGACAACAGCTTAATACAGATCAAGCCAGGGAAAAGTTTCAGTTGACCAATCGAGAGCAATCGGTCATTGAACATCTGGCAAAGGGATGGACGAACAAAGAGATTGCAAACGCCCTTCAGATCACCGAGCAGACAGTCAAAGAGCATATCAAGCACATCATGCGAAAAACTAATTCCACCACCAGAACAGGTATTCTCGTTCGCATCTTCAACTCGTAACCTACCACAGTATCTGTGTTAAAAATACCATGGTGCGTTATCTTCGCCACAGTTAGTTGTTACAAACTAACAATATTTTTCATTTGTATTCAATAACTTATGATTCAATTTTTCTTCTTTTATTTGGCCTATTGCTTGCATAAGTCCTATTGTGTCAGATCATAAGATTTGGATTAAGAAGTTGCTTCAATGCCATTAGAGAATGAGTCACGAGGTAGCATGAAGAGTCTCCTTTTAGTGCTTCTGAGTATCTTAATTCCAACGATTGGGCTCATGACTGGCCAACCAGTTCAAGCGGCCGCCATCGATAACGGAAGTTTCATGAGTCTCTGGAATAGCTACTCTCATTGCCAATCCACTACAGATATTGACCAGCTACGAGAGGACGCATTGACCCTTGCAAGCGCTGCAGATGGTTCGCTTACCCAGGAAAGTTTTATTCTCCCGCTACCGAGTAAGCTTGAAGAGCTCGTATCAACCCCTGTCGCACGATTTGCGGTGGATGTGAAAGCGATGGCTGCAGCCTGTTCCCTGCGGGCCGGCTCCGCAGCCGTGGAAGCAAAACGAGTGGATATCGCCAAAGATCTCCTCCAGGCCATCCTGACCTACCAACCCCAATCCGAGTATTCCTACTACTCCCTGCAAGCAAAAGCGTTGCTTTCGGAACTCGATGCGAGCGTTATTAAAGTTACGCTTAATCTTCCCTAGTGTGTTGCCTCATAAATCGATTCACATATTACTGGGCTGACAAATAAATAGTGCGTAGTCTGCGCTTGATAATTACCTGTTTTCCTGGGGAAATGCCCCTGGCAAGGAAATTTTACGCGCGCACTTTGACGGTCTCATCGGTAATGTAGGACCTATAGAGTTTATCCATATGAGTCGGATGCCCAGACCTCATCGTGCTGTCCCGATGAGTACATATCCCGCCACCTGAGCCCACGGACAGCTCCTCCCCTTGCAATTGGTGCGACACTCCCGAATTATCCAGATAGCCACTGATGGCATCCTGAGTCGGCAGATCGCCGAAAAATGAGGATTTCCTGCCCAACGGTACAGCTGCAGCAAGAGCGGTTTCTGCGTTTCGCCGTGCAGGATTGAAGCAGGCCCCCCGCCCTGGGTATATCCTGATAATTTCGGAGCAGGCGGTTCGCACAGTGGTAGAAGTGACCACCCATACCACGCTGCCACGGCACACAGGCTGAGAGGTCACCATCCGCCATATCTGGAAACGACACCAACTCGATCCACATCTGGTCAAAAGCTTCAACCTGAGTGGCGATCTGACTGACGCTCACGCCAGGTGGATTGGACATGGCCATCACATCCTACCTGGACTCTGCTCAAAATATCCTTCCCTGTGTCACAGTACCTCCTAGCCCTTGATGGACAGAGGGGGCTCCGGAAATTCTGACAGTGTGGTAAGTGCTAGCCTGGCTTCACCCACTCCAGGGAGTGGTGGCAACCGAAAGGAGCGAGGCGATGAAGAGGAGGAGGCGGAATCACGGGGCGACGTTTAAGGCGCAAGTGGCGTTGGCGGCGGTCAAAGGCGACAAGACGCCGGCGGAATTAGCCGAACAGTTCCGTGTCCATCCCACCCAGATCACCGAATGGAAACAACAATTGCTGGCGCGGGCCGCTGTTGTATTTGGTGGGACCAAGCCGACGGCGGACACGCTGGATCTCAAGACCCTCCACGCCAAGATTGGCCAACTGGCGCTAGAGAAAGATTTTTTAGCCGGAGCGCTCACCAAGGCGGGCTTGCGGAGTGCAAAGCCATGATCGATCGTACCCATCCACTGCCTGTGCGGCGGCAATGCCAACTGCTGAAGCTGGCCCGCTCGACCGCGTACTACCACCCGATGCTGGTATCAGAGATGGTGTTCGCGCTGATGCGGCGGATCGACAAGCTGCATCTGCCGTATCCGTTTGCCGGCGCGCGCATGCTGCACAATCTCTTACGGCAGGAGGGCCACGCCATTGGAAGGCGGCATGTGGCCACACTGGTGCGCCGCATGGGCCTTGAGGCCCTGTATCGGAAGCCGTCTCTCAGCCGCCGGCAGATGGCCCATCGGGTCTATCCGTATCTCCTGCGCGACCCAATCATGTCTGGGCCGCCGATATCACCAACATCCCGATGGCGCGGGGCTTCATGTACTTGTTTGCGGTCCCTGGACTGGGTGAGCCGCCGGGTGTTAGCCTGGTGTCTCTCCAACACGTTGACGACCGACTTCTGTCTGGACGCGGTGCAGGAGGCCGTGGTCCGCTATGGTACGCCGGAGATCTTCAATACCGATCAAGGGTGCCTATTTACCAGCCAAGAGTTCACCGGGCTTCTCACCCACCACGGCATTCAGATCAGCATGGACGGGAAGGGTGTTGAGGGACAACGTGTTCATCGAGCGACTGTGGAAGAGCCTCAAATACGAGGAGGTCTATTTGCACGCGTACGACACCGTCGAGGCCGCGCACCAGGGCTTGGAACGCTATCTGACGTTCTACAACGAGACCAGGCCGCATCAGTCGCTTGACGGCCAAACGTCTGACCAGGTGTACTACGAGAACCGGACGACACGGCGGACCGCCGCGTAATCAACAACCCGCGAGGCACCACTTAAGGAATGCGCGAAACTGTCCAATCAACCGGAGACACCCCTCTAGGACGATCTGTTCGGCTGCTCTCCTCTCACTAACGAGAGAAACAACCGATCGTATGCGCTTCCTGACCGAGCCCAGGACACATCAGTCGTCATCCCTGCCTCAATCAGTTGATCCCACATTGATTGATCCTGATACACCGCAACCGCTTTACGCACGACTGAGAGAAGAGCCTCTGCCGTATCCTCCTCAACATGAAACCCATTCGCTCGCCCAGCCTGCACGGTCAACGGGAAAACCGTATCTGCCAACCCCCCAGTTTTTCTCACGATGGGAACTGTTCCGTAGCGGAGGCTGTAGAGCTGGCTCAGACCACAAGGCTCATACCGAGACGGCATCAAAAACATATCGGCTCCACCTTCGATTCGATGGGCGAGTCCTTCATCAAAACCGATACGAAGTCCCATGCGATGTGGGAAGTGTACCTGAAGCGCCTGAAATTTCTTTTCGAGCTCTGGCTCCCCGGTTCCCAGCATCACAAGCTGCAGATCCATTGCCATGAGTTGCGGAATTATGGCTGCAACAAGATCTAACCCTTTCTGTGACGTCAACCGAGCAATAACGCCTAGAAGCGGAGCCGATGATTCCGGCAAGTAAAACTCCCGTTGAAGCGCCTGCTTGCACCGCAGTTTTCCTGAACGGTCGACCACAGAGTACTGCGCCGGCAAATAGGAATCGGTTTCCGGATTCCATCGATCGATATCAATACCGTTCAGAACGCCCAGGAGGCTGTCCGCACGATTACGCAGCACACCCTCAAGCCCGAAACCGAATTCTGGCGTGAGAATTTCTCGCGCATAGGTGGGGCTGACCGTTGTGACATAATCGGCAAATATAATTCCGCCCTTAAGCAGATTGACCATGCCGTAATACTCAAGTCCCGCAGGAGCAAACAGTGACTGGGGCAGCCCAGTTTTCTCAAATTGCTCCCCTGGAAATAGACCTTGATACCCCACATTATGGAGCGTAAACACGGTGTGGACTCCCTGTACCTCTGCCCGATCCTGGCACACCGTCTTGAGATAGACTGCGCACAACGCTGTTTGCCAATCATGCAGATGGAGAATATGAGTATTCCAACGGCACGCCGTCCGGAGATGGGCTATCGCCTCAATTGTTGCGCGGCAGAAGAATGAAAACCGATCGAGATTATCAGCGTAATCAGTCCCACGATCTTGATACAGACCAAGCCGGTCAAAGAAAGCCTCGTTCCGAATCGTCCACACCCGCACCCGACAGTCCCCTTCTCCGACGGATAGGATATCCTCCTCAACCACCGTGTCGACATACCCCTGAGGTGTCGGAACATGGAGCCGACACACAGGACGAAAGGAACGGCCTGACTCATCGAGACACCGGTAGTGTGGGAGGAGGAGAATGACATCGTGGCCAAGTTTCGCCAGCTCAAGCGGTAGCGCGCCAGCGACATCGGCAAGCCCGCCCGTCTTGGCGTACGGAACTGCCTCGGAGGAAACCATAAGCAGATTCAAAGGATGCTGGGTCACGGAAGGCCTACAGAACACATCATAATTATGAAGCGGCCGGCGATTCGAACCTAGAACGAAATTTATCTTCATGCTGCCAACTGCGCCCCAGCTCATGGAGTTGTGCCGCAGTCAGCTTTTCACGATAGACTAACCGTTCCTCGAAAAACACCACCAGCCAACCGCGATCTGGGTACGCCAGAAACAACGCATCACCTGCCTCAATACGCACTTCCCACCCTCGAGGGGGTTCCCCAGCTGCCAACCTCGATCGTGGAATCAATTCGTCATCTTTCATGCCGAAGAACTGCATGAACTCAGAATGCTGATATGTCGGAAGGCCCCACTCTCCGACAAATGCACGTGGTGTCAGCTGATGAAGCAGCAACTCGTTGGCACGCACGTGGCGTTCTTGTTCTTCCAGAGGAGGCATCCCGCTGCAACCAAGAGCCGATCCGATCGCCACCACAACCAACACACAGGCCCATCCTGTGCGCCTCAAAAAATACATGCCCTTGATCCACTGACTCTCGCATCGTATCGATTCAAGCTTGCGCATAGTCATTCTCACAGCAGGCGTCGGCTCCTCGATTCAACAGGTTTCACAGGCTGACACTCATCGCACTGACAAAGCCGTCGGAGAAGGGCATAGGAGTAAATGCCGGTGTCGTGGCCGTCGCTCCAGCTGAATTGCAGCGCGTACCGTCCGACCGGCTGCACATCCTGCAAAATGATCAACAGAGGCACATCGTCCGGCTGCAAACGGCGGGCGCCAGACCACTCGTCAACACAGGCTGCGCAGGGACATTGTTGGCGGAGATACCTCACGGGATAGACAGCCTTGTGTCCATCATTCCATTCGATGCCCAACACACCCTTCTCAATCCAGGCCATGTCTTTTGGTTCACATACCGTCTCTGTCATGCTCAGGAATTCCTTTCAACAGCAGGCATCTGCGTCAGACTCATGACGGATAGGACAGAAAATTCACCGGGGGCAACTGTCTACCTGCCACAACCGTGACGTACCGTTCAATTGCATGTTCCACTTCATGTCGAACTTGCCCAGCTGCCTTAAGACGATCGACCATCGCTGGCGAAAGCCTCAATGCCTGCTGAAGAAATGCAAGACTCCCTCGCGAGAGCGGCACACAGCGGAACGTCTGGCGCGCAGCACAGACTTCGCAGACCAAGCCTCCAGAGAGAGGCGAGAACTGCAGCTCTCCCTTTAACCCACCATGACCACAGGCAACACAGTGCTCGGTCTGAGGGCGAAACCCGATAAGCCCGAGTAAGCGAATCTGAAACAATAGCGCCGTCAACGCCGGGTCCTGGCTCGTCACTAACGTGCGCAAGCCCAGTGCGAGCGTCTCGAAGAGCTGCGAGTCCGGGTCGCCGTCCGGCGTGACCGCACCCACCACGTTGACCATCCGTGCGGCCGCAGTCATCAGTGTTAAGTCTTCGCGAAACGGCATGAACGGCTCCACGAGATCGACTTGAGACACTCGATAGAGTGAATCGCCAGACTTTTCAAATAAGTTCAGATGGCAGATCATGAGCGGTTCGAGCGACGCGCCGAGGCGGCTCTTCATCCGACGAGCCCCCCTCGCTATCGCACGAACCTTTCCTCGCTCCTTGGTATAGAACGTCACGATCCGATCGGCGTCGCCCCACTTTCGGCTGTTCAGGGTAATGGCAATCGTTTTGATCAGCGGCATGAGAGAGATCCGTGAGACATGAATCTGACCATATGAACGGTCCTCGAAGAAGAGAGCTCGGCAGTTCGACGTTTCACGCTGCACGCTTTACGGCTTCTGCTAGCGAAGGTAGTCCATGAACAGAGTGGCCAAGGAAAGATAAATAGTAATGCCCGTGATGTCGTTAGCCGTCGTCACAAAGGGGCCGGCTGCAACGGCAGGATCCACCTTCATTCGCTTCAGCATGATGGGCATAAACGTCGCCATACTGGTCGAAACCATGAACGCGATAATCAACGACAGACCCACGACCATGCCGAGAAACCCTTGATGCCAAATCCAGCCGACGAGCGTGAGAATCACGCCGCAGGCAAGCCCCATCAGGAGTCCGACTTTGATTTCTCGAAAAAATACGGCGCGCACATCCGTCAGCTCGATCAGCCCTGTCGCCAATCCTCGGATAATAAGGGTCGACGACTGGAGACCTACATTCCCCCCCATCGCGGCAATGACCGGAATAAAACTCACGATGGCGACGACTTCCTGAAGCGTGTACCTGAACTCCCACAGAATCGCGCCGGACAACAAGCTGCCGACAAGATTTGTAAAGAGCCACGGCAACCGGTGCTTTGCCGATGCCACACTAGAAGATTTTGAAACCGAGTCCTCTTCAATCGCGCCGGCCATCTTGAGCATGTCTTCGGTCGCTTCTTCCCTGATCACGTCCACGACGTCGTCAACCGTAATAATACCGACTAATCTGTTATCATTATCGATGACAGGGATCGCGAGCAGGTTGTAACTCGCCACTTGACGGGCGACTTCTTCCTGGTCCATATCGACCGTGACACTAATCACATCTCGCGTGGCGATGTTTTTCAACGGCGTCGCGGGAGGGGCCGTCAGCAGCCGCCGCAGAGAGAGCACTCCAACCAGGCGCTCATCCTTGTCGGTCACATAAATGTAGAACACCATTTCCGCGTCCGTCGCCAATTGGAGGCGTTGGATCGCCTCTTGTGCCATCGCGTCTTCCGAAAGCGCTAGAAACTCCGTCGTCATGATGCCGCCGGCCGTACCCTTCGGATACTTCAGCAAGTCGGCAACTTCCATGGAGTCCTCTTCTCGCATCAGCGAGAGAATCTCTTTGGCCCGTTCTTCCGGCAGGACCCCAAGGAGGTAGGCCGCATCATCTGGGCCGAGGTCTTTGATCAACCAGGCGATATCCGAGTGCAGCAGGTCCGCCAGCACCTGATTGATGCTGTCGCTGTCGAGCTCGCTGAGCACCTGCCCTCGCTTCGACTCGCCTCGCACCAGTTCGAAAACTTCCCGCTTTTCCTTGGGGGACGACAGATGCATAATGACTCGCGCCACATCAGCCTGATGCATCCGGCCCAGCATCTTCGCAAGATTGGTGATCGCACCTCGGTGCAGCAGCCGTTGCACCGACAACAGCACGATGTCGGATTTGGTCCTGCCTCGATCAGCCTGATCACGCAACGCGTCGCGGAGGAGGTCCTTATCCCCTGAGCGAGGGCGCGGATCCATCGGATTCAGTTCTGTCGTACGTTCCGTCGGCTGCATCACAATCCCGTTAGTAACCTAGTTCCATGAGGGCATGCTCATCTTCTCGCCACGACTCCCGCACTTTCACCCACAGCTGTAGAAACACCTTCATTCCAAAGATCTGTTCCATATCACGTCGCGCATCAATCCCCACCGCTTTGAGTCTCTCGCCATGCTTCCCGATCACGATCGCCTTATGCGACTCTCGCTCGACCAGCACCGTCGCACTAATACGGGCCAACTTCCCCTCCTCGACAAATTCGTCGATTTCTACGGCAACGGAGTATGGCACTTCTTCATAGGTTTGGAGCAAAATCTTCTCACGAATCATTTCGGCCGCCAAGGTTCGCATAGATTGGTCGGTAACCGTATCTGCATCATAGGCCGCATCTCCTTCTGAAAGATGGGCCACCGTCACGGATAACAACCGATCGACATTATCGCCAGTTTCAGCCGAAACCGGCACGACGTCCGTCCATTCGAATAACCTGGCATAGGCTTCCATCACGGGCAGTAACTTGAGCTTGTTGACCAAATCCACCTTGTTCAATACGAGAATAATCGGGCGTGGACGCTTCCTGACCGCTCCTTTCACATGGTCGAGGACCAGGAGATCGCCGGGGCCAGGAGTACTCGTCGTATCCATCAACACGTACACGATATCGGCTTCTTCCAGCACGTCGACCGTGGTACGAACCATGCGACGATTGAGCAAATGTTGCGGTTTGTGTAACCCCGGCGTATCAAGCAAGGCAATCTGCGCACCCGGTGCATGCACAACCCCAAGAATTCTTGTCCTCGTCGTTTGTGGCTTGTCCGAGACAATGGCAATCTTCTGCTCAAGTAATCGATTGAGCAGCGTCGATTTGCCGACGTTCGGTCGTCCAATGATCGCAACGGTGCCAAACTTCATGGAACTACGGGCGTGGCCGCTCCTGTAATGGTGACGGAACCAATTGATACACGGTTTCACCTTTGCGCACGTAGCCAAGCTGCTCTCGCGCGAGCTGCTCAATTTTCGCGGGATCATGTTCCAGACGATCGATATCCCCTCGAAGCGTGCGGGTCGTTCGTTGTAATTCCTGAAGATCCATATCCAGCTGTTGGGCGTGCTCACGCATGGAGAAGTAGCGCGGGAGACCCATGTCACCAAAGACTAACACAACTAGCAACAGCAGACAGACAGCCACTCCGATATAGTGCACGACCGTCACCATGCGGCGCTGCCAATCGAGCCACTGCCGTCCCCGATTCCGTTTGATCATCGCGACTCACCCGTCATCAGTGTCGAACCGGCACCGCCTCGCGACCCCGATAGACTGCATTCGAACCCAGCTCTTCCTCGATACGGAGTAATTGATTGTACTTCGCGACACGATCCGTTCGAGACAGCGACCCAGTCTTGATGAGCCCGCTATTGGTCGCGACTGCCACGTCCGCAATCGTTGTATCCTCTGTTTCCCCAGATCGATGCGAGATGATGGCCGTGTAGCCGGACCGCTTCGCCAGCTCAATCGCCTCCAACGTTTCGGTCAACGTGCCAATCTGGTTGAGCTTGATCAAAATAGAATTCGCAATTCCTTCCTTGATCCCCTTGGCAAAGATGTCCACATTGGTCACGAAGATATCATCCCCCACCAATTGAACCCGTTTACCCAACTTCTCCGTCATCAACTTCCAGCCCTTCCAATCCAATTCGCTCAACCCATCCTCGATCGAGAGAATCGGATATCGATCGACAAGCTTCCCATAGTACTGGATCATCTCCTCGGACGAACGCTCAGGATTCTTTTCGGCTTCCAGAAGATACCGACCCTTCTCATAAAGTTCGCTGGCCGCACAGTCCAATGCGAGGGCCATATCACGCCCCGGCTTGTAGCCAGCACCCTCGATGGCCTGCATAATCAGGCTGAGCGCTTCTTCATTCGATTGGAGATCTGGCGCAAACCCACCTTCGTCGCCGACCGCCGTGTTCAACCCCTTTTTCTTCAGCAACGACTTCAGCGTGTGAAACACCTCTGTCGCCATCCTGAACGCCTCACTGAAACTCGCCGCGCCCACCGGCATGATCATGAACTCTTGCAAGTCCAACCGATTGTCGGCATGGGCTCCACCATTGATGATGTTCATGAGCGGCACCGGCAGCACTCGCGCATTCGTCCCACCAAGATATCGATAGAGTGGCTGGCCTGTTTCCGCCGCCGCCGCCTTGGCCACAGCCAACGACACACCGAGAATAGCGTTGGCGCCGAGCTTGCCCTTCGTCTTCGTACCATCCAGATCGATCATGGCTTGATCAACACCGACTTGATCGAACGCTTCCCTTCCTAATAGTTCCGGCGCGATCAACTTACTGATATTCGCGACAGCCTTCGACACGCCTTTTCCCATCCAGCGTTTCTTATCACCATCTCGCAATTCGATCGCTTCTTTCTCCCCGGTAGAAGCTCCCGATGGCACCGCTGCTCTCCCACGCGCACCACTCTCCAGTGTGACCTCTGCCTCGATCGTCGGATTCCCCCGTGAATCCAAAATCTGCCGTCCCTTCACATTTGCAATTACACTCATGCTCGTTGTCTCCTCCGCAATCGAGTGCTATTAGAACACCATGACATGATCAACCAGATATCGTGAGTTCTGTTCAACCAATACCATTTCAGCGACGAACTCGCCTTGCTGCTTCGTGAACCATTGCCTCCACACTACTGCCACAGATTCGGGCCTCCGGAATATGGCGACACACTCTCTTTTCGAGAAAAATCCCTTTTCAGCTTGGTACTGCCAACACACCTTCTCTAAATATTCTTTTGTGACAAGGGACTTCAATCTCTCCGTAAAATCTCTCACATGCCGCTCGTGATCGATGTCGGTTGATGCCGCCATTAGGTTGTCCATGATTGGACCAGCAACCTTGAGGATTTCTTCATCTGATTCGTGCATGAGATCCATGGGATACAGGTGCCTGATTAGGTTACTTATCTCTGCGCGCATGGAACAAGCGCATTCCTATCGTGCGCACTCCGCGATCAAAGAAGGCACCCGGCCTCATCCCAGTTTCTTCTTCAGCAACTCATTCACCTTTCCAGGATTCGCCTTGCCGCCGCTCGCTTTCATCACCTGGCCAACTAAAAATCCGAGCACTTGCTGTTTGCCTTCTTTGAACTGCGCCACCTGCGTTGGATTCTTCGCGAGCACTCCATCGATGATCTTGTCGAGCGCACCTTCATCGGATACTTGTATGAGCCCCTTTTCTTGAACGATCTGTTCTGCGGTCTTCCCGCTGCTGTAGACTTCGGGGAAGATCTCACGCGCGACTTTCAAACTGATCGTGCCTTGCTCAACCAACTGCAACAGACTGACGAGCTGTTCAGGCGATACCGGGGAGGCGCTCGCATCAGTTCCTGAGTGATTCAACTCTCTGGTGAGTTCGCCCATGACCCAGTTGCTCACTATCTTAGGCTGATTGAACAAGCCCACGCAGGTTTCGTAGTAGTCCGCCACTGTCTTCGACGCCGTCAAGACTCCGGCATCGTACTCAGACAGCCCAAACTCACTGACGAATCGTCTCATCCTGACTGCCGGCAATTCGGCTACATGCTTGCGGCAGCCTTCAATCCATTCCTGGTCCAGCTTCAGCGGCACCAGATCGGGGTCTGGAAAGTACCGGTAGTCATGTGCGTCCTCTTTGGAACGCATCACCGCTGTCTCACCGCGATCGAGGTTCCAGAGCCGGGTCTCCTGGTTGATCTTGCCGCCCTCGCTCAACACCTTCGTCTGGCGCTTGATCTCGTAGTCGATGGCATCCTTGACGAACTTGAACGAATTGATGTTTTTGAGCTCAACCTTGGTTCCAAATTCCTTCTGGCCTAATGGACGGAGCGAGAGGTTCGGCTCACAGCGGAAGCTCCCTTCATCCATATTGCCGTCACAGACTTCAAGATACATCAACACATCACGAAGGCCCTTCAAATAGGCCACCACCTCATCGGCCGACTGCAAGTCCGGTTCCGTCACAATTTCCAGCAACGGGGTTCCCGCCCGATTCAAATCGACGCGACTCCCGTTGGTACCGGCAACGTGGACACTCTTCCCTGCATCTTCTTCCAAATGGGCACGACGGATACGGACACGCTGTGTGCCTTCACTCACAGCGATCTCGATCCAGCCATGTTCACAGATCGGCGCCTCGTACTGCGAAATCTGGTAGCCCTTGGGAAGGTCCGGATAAAAATAGTTCTTGCGTGCGAAAATATTATTCGCCGCAATCGTGCAATTCAGAGCCAGCCCCGCGCGCACAGCCATCTCTACTGCCGCCCGGTTGAGCACCGGCAACGAGCCGGGGAGCCCTAAACACAAGGGACAGGTCTGGCTATTGGCCGCAAGACCGAACACCGTTCCACAGCCGCAAAACAGCTTGGATTTTGTTCGCAGCTGCGCGTGCACTTCTACGCCAATGACGGCTTCGTAGGTCATCGCTTAGCTGTGTTCTTCTTCGCGCAACCGGTCACGCTCACGTCGCATCGCCTCACGACCGGCGTCAAACGCTTCGCGCAAGACAGCCTTTTTGGAGTCCACAAACTCTTTCCCCTCACCCACAACATCTTCCACTGTTTCACCTGCGAGACCTGCCAGATCCCGCAAATTGCCTTCGGCTCGGCGAGCATACCCACGCAGGTGCTCACGCGACTCATCTCCAGCCCGTGGAGCCAGCAATAATGCCGCCACTGCACCTAACGCTGCGCCACTCAAGAATGCGAGTAACGCTCCTGATGATGAAGAACTCCTATCATCCGCCATTGCGATGCCCTCCTTCTTCTCGAAATCGGTCCTTCATGACTTGGGTTGCAGCTTTAAAGCCCGCTACCACACTTGCCACATTGGTCAACATCGATCCGCTTGAACCCTTCACAACGTTATGCATGTGCTGAACCGATTCTCCCACTTCCCCAACCGCATGCAAGAGGGCCGCAGCATGTTCGACTCCCCCTCGAGCCTGTTTCGTTGCCTCGTTCATATTGTGACTGATCGCCCGGATTTCGCCGATCAGCGGCGGCAGGTCGTCGTTCATCTTCGCGAGAAGCTGCTCAGATTGCCCGACAGTCTTTCGAATCTGAATCATCACGGGCACAAGAAAACCCACCAACACCACAAACGCGACAGCCACAAGAATCGCAGCTATTTCCACGATGGTCATAAAGCCTCCAACGCACGTGAAACGTGAGCGGTGAAACCTAAAACGTGGAGGAATCTGCCCGGACTCCGTGTCATTTTCTTGCCTTGTTACGTTTCACGTCTTACCTTTAACGCTTCACGTTTTACCGGATCGCCGGCTTCCTCGCTCGCCACTGCGTATTCTGCTCGTAAGCATAGGCCGCTCGCAAGAGCGTCTCCTCTTCGAAGGGGCGGCTGATCAACTGCAGCCCGATCGGCAGTCCGTCCCGACTAAATCCGCAGGGCAGCGAAATCGCCGGCACACCGGCAAGGTTCGCGGAAATGGTAAAAATGTCCGACAAGTACATCTGGAGCGGATCGTCGCCCTTCGCTCCAAACTTGAACGCCGGCGTGGGTGTCACAGGTGTGACGATGAGATCGACATCCTGAAACGCTGCGTCGAAATCTTGGCGAATCAAGGTTCGCACCGCCTGCGCTTTGCCATAATAGGCATCGTAATACCCAGCACTCAGGACATAGGTCCCCAACATGATCCGACGCTTCACTTCCGGCCCGAACCCTTCCTGACGCGTTTTCATATACAGGTCAAGCAGGTCTTTGGTTTCTTTGGCACGAAGTCCGAACTTCACCCCGTCATATCTGGCCAGATTGGAACTCGCTTCGGCCGTGGCAATGACATAGTAGATGGCCACCGCGGCATCTGTCCGCGGCAACTGAATGTCCTTGATCTCCCCACCGAGCGCTTTCAACTCTTGGATCGCCGCCCGCACAGCCTGCTCAACTTCAGGGTCCAGCCCCTCGGCAAAAAACTCGACCGGCACACCGACTCTCAGTTTTTTGAGATCCTTCCTCTTGAGCGCTCTCAGATAGTCCGGCACAGGAACATCCGCCGAAGTCGAATCCAATGGATCATGTCCGGCGATCGCGCCAAGGAGGAATGCGGCATCTCTCACATCTTTGGTAATCGGCCCGATTTGATCGAGCGAAGACGCAAAGGCGATCAACCCGTAACGAGAGACCCGTCCATACGTCGGCTTGAGACCCACCACTCCACAGAACGCTGCAGGCTGACGGATCGACCCACCGGTATCGGACCCCAACGCCGCAGCGCATTCATCGGCTGCGACCGCTGCTGCAGACCCTCCACTAGATCCACCGGGCACACACTCTAGATTCCAGGGATTGCGACTGGGGCCCACGGCGGAATTCTCGGTCGAAGAACCCATTGCAAATTCATCGAGGTTTGTCTTCCCGAGCAGCTGATACCCTTGCGCGCGCAGCTTGGCAATCACCGTCGCATCGTACGGCGGAACAAAATCCCCGAGCATGCGGGACGCGCAGGTCGTCAGAACTCCCTGGGTGCAAATATTGTCTTTGATCGCCAACGGCATACCCATCAAGGGTAACGTCTTGCGCCACCCTTTCAACGACGCATCGAGCGCGCCGGCTTGCGTCACCGCTGTGTCTTTGGTTTGCGTGATATAGGCCTTCACCTTGGGCTCCACCTGGCCGATCCGTAATCCATAGGCGCGAACGATCTCTGTCGCCGTCACTTCGCCGGCCGTGAACTTCTCATGGAGCTCGTAGAGTGAGAGCCGATGGATCGACATCAGCGTTTCGTCTTTCCGGTCACAATCCGGTTCTTCGCGTTGACTTGGATAATCTTGGGAGCATGCCGCTTGATTTCCTCGTCTGAGTAATACTCGTAACAGAAGATGATAATCTGATCGCGGACCGCGCCTTTTCTCGCAGTCGGCCCATTGAGGATAATCTCTCCCGCGCCACGCTTGCCTGCCATGGCATAGGTCATGAAACGCTCGCCGTTATTCAAATTCGAGCAGACGATCGCCTCATAGGGCAAAATTCCCGCTGCCTCCATCAAGTCCTCGTCGATCGTCAGGCTACCTTCGTAATCGAGACAAGACTCCGTCACCGTAGCCCGATGGATTTTGGACCGCAACATTTGCCTAAACATTCAGACCTCGTTTAAAGGGGTTGTCGATCTTCGATAATTTTCGGCACAACAAAAAACCCGTCGATCGACTCCGGCGCATTGTCCATCGCACGATCGACGGATAGGGATGGACACACACTGTCCGGGCGAAACACATTCACTTGTCCCAGCACCGTCGCCGTCGGTTGAACGCCTGTCGTATCATACCGCTTCAACGTTTCTACATGCGTGAGAATCTGGCTTAACTGTGTCGCAAACGCAGTCTGCTCACCCTCCGTCAACTCCAGTCGAGCCAGCTTGGCAACTTTCTCAACTTCCTGTTTCGTGATTTCCACTCTTTCTTTTCCTTCCCCTCTTCAAGGATGTTCAAAATGGCTTTCTCGCAAGGCCGCAGGCGAGTTGAAACCGGAAGCGTACCCTCTGGGGCGCACGGTGCGACGAATAAGGAGCACCATGCTTGTGCGCGCCGCCGAGTTGGTGAGGCGGCCGGGTCTCCGTTGAGGATTTCGACGAGACGAGAACGCCGTTGGAAGCCATTTTCAACATCCTGCTTACTCGACCGTCACGCTTTTGGCCAAGTTCCGTGGCTGATCCACATCCGCGCCCCGCAGCACGGCGATATGATACGCCAAGAGCTGCAATGGAATCGTGAACAAAATTGGCGAGAGCAATGGATGGGTGTCGGGAATCGTGAAGACCGCGTCGGCAATCCTTCCCAACTCCCGCTCGCCTTCCGCGACCAACGCAATGACCGGCGCGTGCCGGGCTTTCACTTCCATCAGATTGCTCACGGTCTTTTCATACAGCCGGTCCCTCGGCGCCAGCACAACCACTGGCATGTCCTTATCGATGAGCGCGATCGGGCCGTGCTTCATCTCTCCCGCGGCGTAGCCTTCTGCATGGATATAAGACACTTCTTTCAGCTTCAATGCGCCTTCGAGCGCGATGGGGTAATTGATGCCACGACCGAGGAACAAAAAGTTCCGCTTCTTGTAATACCGTTTGGCAATTGCAATAATCTCTGCCTCGCGACCAAGCACCTGTTCAACCAATACGGGAAGCCGGACAAGGCGATCGAGCCAGGCCTTGCCGTCCGCAACAGACAAGATTCCGCGCACCCGTCCCAAATGCAGCGCCAGCATGTAGAGCGCCGTAAGCTGGGCAGTGAACGCTTTGGTCGAAGCGACGCCGATTTCAGGCCCACAATGCGTATAGAGCACGCCGTCTGATTCGCGAGCCAGGGTACTACCCACCACGTTCACGACCGAGACGACACGCGCTCCTTTCCCCTTCGCCTCACGCGCAGCGGCCAGCGTGTCCGCTGTCTCGCCGGACTGCGAGATCGTGATAAAGAGATCGTCTTTCCCGACCAGCGGGTCGCGATAGCGGAATTCGCTGCCGATATCGACTTGCACCGGTGTACGGACCATCTCCTCCAATAGATATTTCCCAACCAGCCCCGAGTGCCACGAGGTCCCACAGGCGACGATCCAGATCCGTCCGACAGCAGCAAACTCTTTCGGCGTCAATCCGATATCCGGCAAATCCGCCTCGCCGGTCTCGTAGGAGTAGCGTCCGCGCATCGTGTCGAGAATCGTCTGCGGCTGTTCGTGAATCTCCTTCAACATGAAGTGCGGGAATCCGCTCTTTTCTGCCGCGGAGGCATCCCAGGTAATCTTAGTCGGTTGTCGTTTGACAGGACGTCCCTCGATATCGGTGAAATGGATATCCGTCGCGGTCACAACCGCCACATCGCCCTCTTCAAGATAGATCACGTCACGGGTATGGGCGAGCATGGCCATGACATCGGAGGCGACGAAAGATGCATTGGCGGCTGTGCCCACAACCAGCGGACACCCGGAACGCGCCGCGATCATCGTCCCCGGTTCCCGCTCCGAAATGACGGCGAGCGCATAACTCCCTCGCACATCCTTCGTGGCAGCTCGCACCGCTACGGCCAGCGTCATGCCCTGCTCAAGATATTTGTCGATCAGATGCGCGACGACCTCCGTGTCCGTTTCCGACTGAAACTTGTAGCCCTCTTTTTCCAATTGCTGTTTCAACGGCTGATAGTTTTCGATGATGCCGTTGTGCACGAGCACGCAGCCTTTCGAGCGGTGCGGGTGGGCGTTTTGCTCCGAGGGCTTCCCGTGCGTCGCCCATCGCGTGTGGCCGATTCCCACGGTGCCCTTGAGTGCTTTCTCCTTGAGCGACTTCTGAAGATTAGCCAATTTGCCGACGCTGCGCCGGACTTCAATCGTCTCCCCTTGCAACACCGCAACACCGGCTGAGTCGTAGCCTCGATACTCCAGCTTGGCCAAACCACCGATCAGAATCGGCACCGTCTGCTCATTACCCACGTATCCGACAATTCCGCACATAATTATCCCCTACTGCGATTTCTTCACTTGTCTACCTTTTAAAGTCACCGGTCGTTTCTTCGTCAAGCGAACAGATTTCGTTTCACGTTTCACGTTTAACGTTTCACGCTTTGCGCCGATTTCAAGTGCTCGCCGGCGTGCCGCCCACCCTTGACGATTCACTTGGGGCACCCGCCCAATCACCAACGCATCCGCCGGAACATTCTTCGTGACCGTGGTGCCGGCTGCGATGATGGCTCCCGCCCCCACCGTCACCGGTGCAATCAACTGCGTATCGCTGCCAAGAAATACCCCATCCCCGATCACCGTCTGAGACTTCCGCACACCATCGTAATTACACGTGATGGTGCCGGCGCCGATGTTGACCCCTTTGCCGATTATCGCATCCCCCAGATAACTGAGATGGTTCGCCTTCGACCCTTCGCCCAAATCGGTTTTCTTCATTTCGACAAAATTTCCGACCTTGGCTTTCTTTCGAACCACCACACCGGGACGCAAATGGACGAACGGACCCACATGTGCGCCGTCCTCAATATCAGAATCAGTGCAGACGCAGTGATCGAGGATCTCAACACCCGTACCGACGGTGCAATCCTTCAGCCGGACAGAAGATCGCAGCACACAGTCCTCTCCAATGACCGTCATCCCTTCAAGAATCACATTGGGATACAAGACCGTGTCTTTCCCGACCGTGACTGTGGCATCAATCCACACTGAGGACGGATCGATCATCGTCACCCCGGCGTCCAGCCAACGATCTCGAATCTGCTGCCGCACCACCTGTTCCGCCTCTGCAAGCTGCCGACGAGTATTCACCCCAAGCCCTTCGTCGGGATTGTCGAGCACCACAGCAGCGACACGCCTTCCGGATTGTTCCGCGAGACGGATGATGTCCGTCAAATAGTATTCCCCTTGGGCATTGCTAGGATCGAGTTTTTCCAAGGCGTTGAAGAGAAACTCGCCATCAACCACATAGGTGCCCACATTGATTTCACGGATCGCTTGCTCCTCTGCGTCGGCGTCACGATCCTCGACAATACGAGAGACAGCTCGCTCGCCTGAACGCGCACGCACGACCCGTCCGTATCCGCTAGCATCTGCGAGCACTGCGGTCAGAATCGTCACGGTGGCAGATTCTGCTTCATGCACGCGAAGGAGTTCGCGCACAGTCGTTTCTTGCAGCAACGGTGTATCACCGTTCAGAATCAAATACCTGGACGGGGCGCTCTGGCTGCCTACCGCAAAGACCGGACGGCTCTGTAGAACAGCATGACCCGTGCCCAATTGCTCCCGTTGTTCGACAATCGCCACCGGGGAGACTCCGCTCTTTGCTGAAGTCGCATGGCCGATCACTTGACGAACCTGATCAGCCTGATGCCCGACCACCACTGCCACACGATCCCCCGCAACGCGCAACCCCAGCCCGACCGAATAGAGCACCATTGCCTGGCCGGCCACCGGATGCAGCACTTTCCCCTGCTTCGAGCACATGCGCTTACCAAGCCCCGCGGCCATCACCACTACCGCAAGGCGGGCAATCTTTCCCTGCTGGTCATGGCTGACCGGCTTCGTCACCATCGAAACCGTTGTGGCTGGCGAACGTCTCATCCGATCGGTACTCCCGATTCAGGCTGTTTGACGGCACTCCACTTCGTCGAAGTCGTCACGGCCGACGCGAGGGACGTGGACGGTGAGCAGAGCCCGCCCGAAACGATAAGCTTCATCGCCTCTTCGACACTCATATCGACGGAGGTGACTTCATGTTCCGGCACTAACAGAAAATAGCCAGACGTCGGATTCGGCGACGTCGGTACATACACATGAATCAACGGCTCCGGCGCAAGATCCTGCATGTCCCCTTTGGTCACGCCTGTCACAAAGGCAATGCAATAGTGGCCGTTCTTGGGAAATTGAATCATCACGACGCGATTGTACGATGCCTGCTCAGAAAACGACAAAATATCCATCATGGATTTCAACGTCGAATAGATCCCTCGCACGAGCGGCACACGATTGAGAGCTTCCTCCCACCACTTCACAATTTGACGGCCCATGAAATTGGTGGCAAACAGCCCGGTCACAAACACCAAGGCAATCAACGCCGCAATTCCCAACCCCGGCACATAATGACTCGGCACCAACCGGGCCAGGAGATCCCCGAGGATCCCATCGACTGCCACGAACAGGGCCTTCAAAATCAGAATGGTTCCCCAGATGGGGATAATCACAAGCAAACCCGTCAGAAAGTACCGTTTTAGCAAGGTTTTCAGCATAGATCGGACTGACAGAAATAGACCATCATCATACAGAGAGTTTCGAGGACCTCGCAAGCCTTTTCTTGCTATTTTCAACAACTTGGAATACCATCCCGCCCGTTTTCTTCACCGGTGAGGAGGCTGGGGGATGCGCGCAAAAAAGCGAGAGGCTCGTGGCCTGTTCATTACATTGGAGGGAGTCGAAGGCAGCGGGAAAAGCACCCAGATTCGTCACCTCGCGGAAGGGCTCATTCATGCAGGATACCGCGTCCTCCAAACCAGAGAACCGGGTGGAACCTCAACCGCCGAAGCGATCCGCCAGATCCTCCTCACGGCGTCGCCCCACGAACCGGTTACACCTCAGGCCGAAGCCCTGTTGATGCTCGCTGCCAGATGTCAGCACGTCACGCATGTCATCAGGCCGGCACTGGAGCGTAGCATGATCGTCCTCTGCGACCGGTTTTCCGATTCCACGTTTGCCTATCAAGGATTCGGACGTGACCTCGATCTGAAGTGGTTGCAGGCGGCCAATGCAGTTGCAACCGACAGACTCGTGCCGGATCTCACCCTCTTACTCGACCTTCCAGTTTCTGTAGGCTTGGCCAGACGTCGAGCCGATCGTGGGCCATTGAATCGGTTGGATCGTGAGACAGAACGGTTTCATCGAAAGGTACGCCGAGGTTTTTTGGCACTCGCAGCCAAAGAGCCTCGCCGCATGACAATCGTCAATGCGAATCGACCAGCGCACGAGGTCCAGGACCAGCTCACCGAGATCGTGATAGGCTGGGTGGCTCGACAACGTCATCGTCCATGCCGCACGAGGTAGCATGCCCTTTCGCGACTGTATCGGCCACCAGCAGTCCATCGGATTGTTACAGTCCGCCGTCACCCATGAGCGTTTGGCTCACGCCTATCTCTTCCACGGCGAGGAAGCGATCGGGAAACGATTGACGGCCATTCGTCTCGCACAAGCACTCAACTGCGAACGGCCCCCTGAAGCGGAAGGTCTCGACAGTTGTGGCGAGTGCCGATCCTGCCAACAGATCGATGCCCGTACGCATCCGGACTTTTTCGTCATCGAGCCGGACCCAGAACAGGCCACCCAGCAAATCAAGATTGAGCAAGTCCGAGAAATCGAGCACCAGATTATGTATCGCCCGCTCATCGGGGAGAGAAAAATCTGTCTGATCGACGACGCCGACCGCATGACAATTGGCGCGGCCAACGCACTACTCAAAACCTTGGAAGAGCCCCCAGCCCATAGCCTCTTCCTCGTCATCTCAAGCCGCCCCTCTGCCCTCCCGGCGACGATCCGGTCACGCTGTCAGGCCCTTCGCTTCACGACACCGGCTCGCACACAAGTGGAAGCGGCGCTTATTCTGAAGCGAGAAATTTCTCCCGCAGACGCGCGATTCCTCGCCATCGTCAGCGAAGGCCGCCTCGGCGACGCCCTCACCGCAGATGTGAAGGACACTCGTGCGCGCCAACAGGAACTCGTGGACTTGGTCCGCCCTCAATCCTTGCAATCGATCGGGGCCATCCTCTCCTCGGCGGAAGCGATGGCGAAGGCCGACCGTGCGCAGGACATCCTTGCCTGGCTGGCCCGATGGATCCGGGACCTCGTCTTGATTCAGGTCGAAGGAGATCGTGACCAGATACTCAACCTCGATGATCTCTCGACGCTCGAAGCTTACGCGCGACAGGCCAATACCGATGCGCTGTTGAACCTACTCCGTGAGATTGAGCTGACTGAGCAACGCGCGACGCGGCATCTCAATCTCCACATGGCACTGGAAATGATCTTACTCCGCCTGCGCGACGCAGTGACCGGATCGTCCGTCCCGCTACCTGCCTAGATTTCGCCGTTTATTACCTGCTATCTTTTGTCACGCCACATGAGTCACCCCAATAGTTTTTACATCACAACGCCCATCTACTACGTGAACGACGTGCCGCATATCGGCCACGCCTATACGACCGTGGCCGCCGATGTGCTCGCTCGCTACTGGCGTCTGCGAGTACCTGATGTCTTCTTTCTCACCGGACTCGATGAGCATGGACAAAAAGTTCAGCAAGCTGCGGCCAAAGCCGGCATCGACCCGCAAGCCCATTGCGACAAGCTGGCACCCCAGTTTCAGGATCTCTGGAAAAGGCTGAACATCTCGAACGATGCCTTCATCAGAACGACAGATGCGCCACACAAATTAATCGTTCAACAATACCTTCAGGAAATTTTCGACAAACAACTGATTTATAAGGCTGATTATACTGGATGGTACTGCACGGTTGATGAGCGATTTTGGACAGAGAAAGATGTCATCGGTGGCCTCTGCCCTGACTGCAAACGCCCAGTCGAACGTATCAGCGAGCACAACTACTTCTTCAAGATGGGTCAGTATCAGGACCGTCTGATCAACCACATCAAAGAGCATCCCAACTTCATCCGTCCGGTGTCGCGCCGCTATGAAGTCCTGGGATTCCTGACCACACAGAAGCTCGGCGACTTATCGATCTCACGGCCAAAGTCCAGACTCTCTTGGGGCATCGAACTGCCGTTCGATAAAGACTATGTCACCTATGTCTGGTTTGACGCATTGGTAAATTATATGTCTGCCTTGGAATACAAGCGAACGGAATCATTGATCGATCGCTTCTGGCCTGCAAACGTGCACCTCGTTGGCAAAGATATTCTCACCACCCATGCGGTCTATTGGTCCACGATGCTGATGGCGTTGAACCTTCCCCTACCGGAAACAATCTTCGCCCACGGCTGGTGGACCGTGGATGGTGAAAAAATGTCGAAAAGCCGCGGCAACGTCGTCGACCCGAACAAGATGGTCGATGAATTCGGCGCCGACGCCTTCCGCTATTTCTTACTTCGAGAAGTACCCTTTGGCTATGATGGAGATTTTTCTCACGGAGCTATCGTTGGACGAATCAACAGCGAACTCGCTGACGATCTTGGAAATCTATTAAGCAGAAGCCTCACAATGATTGAGCGATTTGCTAATGGTGTTATTCCTAACTCGAAGATTACCAAGAATCTTGCTGATAAGGCTGGCGAGGTCGTTGCTCGCGCCTGGGTGCACTTGGAGCGATTGGAGTTCGGGAAAGCCCTCGAAGCCATCTGGGAACTTGTGCAATCGACAAATCAATACATCGACAAAACCGCTCCCTGGAAGCTGGCAAAGAAACCGGAAGAGAGAGAGCACCTCGACGAAGTCTTATTACATCTCGCCGCTGTCCTGAAGACACTTGGCGTAGTTCTCTACCCTTTCATGCCGAGCAAGTGCGAGGAAATTTTTAGGCAGATCGGACTAGCATGGAACCCCACTGTCTTTTTCCCTGCAGCTGCAATCAATTGGTCTGACCTGCCAGGTCAGACGATCGTGAAAGGAAATTCCCTTTTCCCAAGAATCGAACCGCACACACAAGGAGCCAAAACCGTGAGCGATACAACGACTCCCCCGCAATCATCAAGCGCGATACCAACGCCGCCCCCTGCCACGGCTCAAACCGCGGCCCCGACAGTACCGACGCCACCTACGCCCGTCCAGATCACCATCGATGAGTTCATGAAGATTCAGCTCAAAACCGCGAAAGTCATCAGTGCGGAGCGCGTGCCGAAATCGGAAAAGCTCCTCAAGCTTCAAGTTGCTGTTGGAGCTGAGCAACGGCAGATCGTCGCGGGCATAGGCAAGAAATACGAGCCAGAGGCCTTGATCGGAAAAACTATTGTTATCGTTGCGAACTTGAAACCGGCAAAGTTAATGGGCATCGAGTCGCAAGGTATGGTCCTCGCGGCAGGCGATAGTGAGGTCCGAGGACTCATCACTCTCCTTGAAGACGTCGAACCGGGCACGAAAGTGAAATGAGTCTGGTTGTTGCCTCAGCTCGGCTGCTGCTCCATGGCGCTGTTCTGATGCTCATCCCCTGTCTCGCAATCTCGGCTGACAACGAACCCCCACCCAGTCTCGGGCTGAACGATCTGCAACCGACGACTATTCTAGTCCGCGTCGTGGGCCATGGCGCGATGGTGCTCGGGCGAGAGGTCGGGGGCGCTCGTATCACGATCACCGACGTGGCCACCACACGCATCCTGGCCACCGGCATTCAGCAGGGTGAAGCCGGCGACCAAAATCAGATTATGCGGACGCCACGTCTCATGGAAGAGCCGCATTATAGTTCCCGACCTGCCGCAGCCTTTACCGCAACTTTGGACTTGCTCCGTCCCACACTGGTTGAAGTGACAGCCGAAGGCCCACTCGCCTACCCCGCCTCATCCCAACGCGCCTCGACGACGGTATGGCTGATTCCGGGACACGATATGATCAACGATGGAGTTGTCCTGCATCTCTACGGCTATATCGCCCGCATCGAACATCCAAAACCGGGCGAGCCTTTAATCGCGAAAGACGATGTCATCCTGCGCGCTTCAGTCCGAACCTTGTCCGGAGCGCTGGTCCGCCCACACGGAGACTGGGACTCCAGGAAGATCCACATCTACGGCGAGTTGGTGGCTGGAGAGCAGGTGCTCGAACGACTCCAGTTGTTTTACAATCACGACCACGCCAGCTTCGAAGCCCCATTTTTCGTTCCCCTTCCGAACGATGCGCCGGACGGAATCACGCTTCGCGTCGTGGCAGCCGACCCCTCTAACGGAAATGTTGGTGTGGAAACGGCCCAATATCCTGTACTCAGCGAACGGTTGCCGTTCAAAAAACCATGATGCTCAGTTCGGGAAAGAGAGCCATGCCCCTATCGGCAAAGCTTTCCATCTCTCCTGAACGCTTGCTGTGATGCGAAGCCCGTGCGACACTATAATCGATGTCTACCCCGGCCTTGTACGAACATCTCCGCTCCCGGCTCTATCTCGCTCTGGCACTGAACGCGGCGATCATCGTCGCTGAGTTCATCGGCGGATGGGTCCTCGATAGCATCGGACTCATGAGCGATGCAGGGCATAACTTCGTCGACCAAGGCGCGCTCTTTCTTGCCCTCTATGCCCACCTCTTGACGGCCAGGCCTGCCACAGAAGCTAGAACATTCGGGTATCACCGAGCCGGCATCATTGCGGCGTTCTTGAATTCCTTCATTCTGTTGATCACGGCCCTCGGCATCGCACTCGTGGGATTCAAGCGACTGCTGCAGCCCATCCCAGTGGACGGCGGTTGGGTCATGGCGATCGCCGCCCTGAGTTTCGCAGCTAACCTGAGCATCGCCCTTCTCTTACAGCACGGCGCCAAGAATGATCTCAATATCCGCAGCGCCTTTTGGCACATGCTGGGTGATGCTTGGGTCTCCCTCGGCGTCGTCATCAGCGGCGGGGCCATCTTATTGACTGGATGGACCGTGCTCGATCCGTTGATCAGCTTGCTGGTCGTTGTGGCCATTGCGAAGGGAGCCTGGCCGCTGTTTAAGGAATCGCTGGACGTCTTGTTGGAATCGACCCCGCCGAAGATCAGCGCCTCACAGGTAGCGACAACTATTGAAGCAATCCCCGGTGTAAAAAATGTCCACGATCTCCATATCTGGGCCGTTGAACCTCGACTCATCATGATGACCTGTCATATCCTTGTCGATGGAGACGATTCAGCTCTGACCAATACGTTACTGCACAGCATCCGTGCCAAGGTCAGCGCGGATTTTGGCATCAAGCATCTCACGATTCAGATGGGCACCGCCTGTTGCCAGCCTGACGAGGTCCACTGCGATCTGACTACGTTGGCAAAGCAGCACCAAGATGAGGGGTTCGTACATGTGCACCACTAAGGGATCCAGGCATGCGCAGATCTATGCTCCTACTTTTTTCAACTCACACCCATTGAGACCATGACCACAACCCCGATCCCTTTTTATGTCCTCTGCGGCTCCCTCGGCGCGGGGAAAACCACCCTCTTAATGCGGCTCCTTGAACATTGGAAGAGCCAGGGCAAACGGGCCGGGGTGTTGATGAACGAAGCCGGGGAAGTCAGTATCGACGGCCCGCGCGCGGGCACGATTGCCGAACAAGTGATGAACCTCGCCGGCGGTTGCGTCTGTTGCGACACGAAGGAAGATTTGTCCTGGGGGATCGCGCAGCTGGTGCAGGACTATGAGTCGGATGTCATTATTCTGGAATGTTCGGGCATGGCCGATCCAGCCGAAGTCATCGATGGCGTCACCGATCTCTATACCGCGAAGCTGACACACCTAGAAAAAGTCATCGCCCTCCTGCATCCGATCCCCACCGACCGAGAGAGTATGGGGGGCTTCGTCACCAAGCAGGCGATTCGCTGCGCCGACGAACTCATTCTCAATAAACGCGATCTCTATGTTCCGGGGCATTGGGAGGCATTCAAGACCTCGATCATCGAACAGAATCCCTACGCGCGGGTCTGGGAAACCAGCCATGCGAGGATCGATCCCTCGTCGTTGCTGGAGCCAATCATCCGCACGTTGCCAACCGCGACGGTGAATGTGGAATTCGGTGCGCCACGCTCGGCTGCAACGAACAAACGGGCGTCATATCATCCAATCGCCACGACGGTTCGGCTACCAGGTCCGTTGAACCTTGTCCGATTCCTGAGTTGGATGAAGACCCTACCCCCTGAACTTGAGCGGGCGAAAGGATTCTTCCGCTTCGCCAAGGGACCGGAGCTTCAAGAGTTTCAATATGCCCCGCCAGGTAACGCCACGATTACACCGATCACCTTGCTCGATGAACCGAGTCACGCGATCGTGTTGATCGGGCGAGGCTACGATCAGGAGCGCTGCCAGGCAGACCTGTTAGGCTGTCTGGAAGGCTAGCCGACTGCGGAAGCCCATGCCCATACCACTGCTTTTTTAGTTTGCTGTCCATGACTACAGGAAAATGCCGCGCAGGATGCTCAAAAAGGCCGTCCAGCAAGGCCGCAGCCGACGAAAGCACACCGGAGGCGTAGCCTCTAGGGCTACGTAGAGGATGCTTTCGAGGCGACAACGACGCTGGCGGACTTTTTCAGCATCTTGCGCAGGAGCGGACACGAGAATAGCGCAAGAGCAGCCACGCGACTCCGGCTCCGAACACACTACCAATCACCCACCCACCCAGAACGTCCGTGACGTAGTGAGCCCCGATATACACACGCGACAGACCGATCAGTCCCACCAATGGCCAACTCACCCAACCTGACCGTGGATAGAGCACGTGGAAAAACGCGGCTGCCGTCGCAGTGTTGATGGCATGGTTCGAGGGAAACCCGAATGTCTTGCCGCAGGCTTCGATCTGATGGATATCCGGGAGCGCCATGCAAGGTCGTGGGCGAGCGGCAACATCTTTGATCCGCGCTCCCAGAAAATCCAACAGGCCAATGGAAGCAGCCAACACCGGGGCCGCCACCAACGCTTCCCGCCAAGACACCCACAGCCAGTATCCGGTCAGCAGGATACCAGGAACCCACAGCAAGCTTGATCGGGAGAGACCGAGCGCCAACTCGTCTAACCAGGCCGACTGCCCAGCAAACCCGTTAATAACCCGAAAGAGCGATTCGTCCACACTCATGGGGATGACGATAAAGCGTCACCCCTCATTCGTCAACCGCCAACCGTCAAACAGCAGGAAATAGTCTGGCTGGTCAACCTGGATGGTCTGTGCCATCAACGGTCAGCTCTCCGCCTTGCGATCAACGCGAACGGAAATGAATGCGCACAGTGAGCTCTCCATCGATCGGCTCGTCGCCTTTTAATTGGGGATCAAAGGTCCATTGTTTCAACGCAACCATGCCGGCAATGGTGAGTTCCCGATGCTTGGCCGGCTCCAACACGACCACGGTAACTTTCGCGTCCCTGGAAACCATCATGCGTGCTTTCATCCAATCGTCTAGTTCTTTACCATCTAAAGCAGGCGGGACAGCCGGCCAGGGTGTAGCTTTGGGAACCGGCCCAAGCTGTTGATCCTTGTTGAGCGGCAAGCCGTGGACATGGACTTCCGGCAACTCCAGCACATCTTCAAGGTGATCGCTCTCATGTGTGGCCTCGTCACCAGCCACAGCCAATGCCATGGCCGGCCAGAGACAGACCACGAACATGCCCATGAGAGCAATCCCATACGCTTTCCGCACAACAAGATTCCCCATTTGTTTTAGCCTGCGGCCTAGGTTCAGGCGAAGAAGGACTATTCCCATCTTGCCTGAACCTCGACCTCAACCTCAAGCTGTCACTCCTCAGAAGAAATACTGTGCACGGAAAAAGAACGACCGTGGCATCCCGGCATGGGACACGCCCAATCCAATACTCCCCTCGCCTCGATTGATGAAATACTGTTGATCCAGTAGATTCACTACGTCAAACCCCAACAGAAGCTTCTGATTATCCCACGGCAGGGGAATGACATGCGTGAGAGACAGATTATAGACCGTGTACGAGGGACTATGGGTGGAATTGGTTTTCCCTCCCTCTTCCGCCGTACGCAGCCCAGACGCAAACAACGTCTGGCCTGTGAGTGTGGTCCGCTCCAAAAACCGATAGGCGACGATCGCGGAACTCGTCAGGGTCTGCTGGTGATCGCAATGTACCCCGCCTTTCGAGTTGATGTCGGCAATTTCCGCCGCTTCGAGCAAGGTGTGGCCAGATTGGAGCCCGTATCCCTTACACTGCCCCCAAGCCACATTGCCGCGTGCCGTCACATTGTCCGTGATCTGGAGTTTCAGCGCTCCATCGATGCCTCTCGTCCAACCTCGTTCAAACGCGAAATAATTCAACAAGGGGGTTGTCCCAAACTGCCCCGCATCAGCCAGATAGTTGGCGAGCTTATAATATCCGGTCAGTTGTACAGTCGCCCAACTGGTCAACGCATGGTAGCTGCCCACTTCAAAATAATGGGCGCGTTCAGCACGAACCGTATTATTCGTCGTATCTTCTGGCGCTGCCTTTGTTCCACCAGTATTGAGTTTCGCAAAGGAAATGGCCTCGAGATTCGGCGGCGTAAACTGCCGCCCGTAAAAGACATGAAAGACATTCGACGGATCGGCCTTGTAGGTGATCCCGACCCGCGGGCTGATCTGCGCCTCATCGCGCTGATATTGCACCACATCGGCCCTGACACCAAGGTTGAACGTCCACCGATCATTGGGGCTCCACTGATCCTGAATCCAGAATTCTTGTCGGTAACCGATCAACCGATTATCCGCATTCAGCCCCAACACATTCCCCGTCGGGTTACCCGCTCCATCATCCGCGAACGTGAATAGTCTCGTCTTGTTCACCGCCTGCGTCCGATCGACCTGGAATCCGGCTTTGATCACATGCTCCTTGTTGGGAATATAGGTGTGATCCATTCGGACTCCGCCCGAATAGGCGTTCCGATCCTGGCTGGCTGCAGAGAACGGCTCAGCCGGGTCCGCCGTGTAGGCGAGTAGATTAAATGGGTCCGTCCGAAACGTGGCCCGCGTTTGGCGAACATACCCTGATAGGCTGAAAAAATTACTACTATTCACATCGTGCCGCCAGACCATGTGCCCGTATTGATTATGCTCTTTCTGATTTTCGTCGATGGCCTGAGACGCCACCGGGGTGAATCCGGGCCGGCTCGCCTGAAGCAGAGGCAACACAGTCCCGCTGGGATCGAGTTCTTGGCCCGGCAACGTCGGAATCTGATACTTGGCCACGGAATTCAAGAATACCCACGAGAAGTTGTTCGAATTGTCGAGCTGATAGTCGCCGCGAATGAATGTCTGATTCCGCTCGCTTTGCCCGTGAAAAATCGAATGCCCGAGCGTCGGCGGCTCGATACCGCGATTCGTCGCCGTATGGCTATTCAGCACATAGAACCGGAACTTCTCGCCGATCGTGCCCCCGTATTCGAACGACGGATTGAGCGTCCGGTTCGACCCACCGAGCATTTGGACGGACCCGAACCCTGGCTTGGTACCGCTCTTGGTCGTGATGTCCAACACCGCGGCTGTTCTATTTCCATACTGCGCCTCCATCCCGCCCAGAATGATATCTGCCCGCTCCCACGCCCGCGGCGAGATCACATCAGAAAAAGTGGACGACACGGTATCCGGAATCGGCACACCGTCAATCCGCAACTGAAGATTGGCATGCTCCTGCCGAATATGCACTTGCTTGAGGGACCCATAGGAGGCACCCGGAATCGTGACCAGTACATCCTGCAACTCGACATTGTTACCGCGCGGCAATTCTTCGATCTCCTTTCGACTGATCGAATAGGTCTCACTCGAGGCTTTATATTGAATCGGCGCGAGAGGCGACCGCACTTCAAGTGCGATTTCTTTGGTCTTGGACAGGGTCAAGCTGATGGGAGTGGGATCCTCGGCCCCGATCTTCAGCACGATATATTCGCTTCGATAGGTATCTTGCACCGCGCTGACGGAATAGGTTTCATCGGCAGTGACAGGAATGCTGAATTCACCGGCATTATTCGAGACACCGGTCGTCACCAACGTCCCTTCTTGATTCTTGACCTCGACGAGCACTTGACCTACCCGACGAAGATCCTGATTCTGGACCGATCCGGTAATGAGATTGGGCTCCGCTGCTGCCGTGAGCCCCTGCTGGAAAAGACTCAGACAGACGACGCAGAGACATAATGAGCGAACGATAAAATGGCTCCATATAATGGGTCGCATGAAATCCCCCTCACAATCACATGTTCAAGAAACACCACGGCCTGCACGCAGTCCAAGGACAACCGTGCAAGAATGGCGCGAATCGAAATGACGTGATTAGTTGCGGGGAGGAGCGCGAGAAGGACCGGGCGTGTATAATCCAGATGACAGCAGAACGGAGTCTGCTGGAAGTTCAAGCAGGTCGACGAGTTCCTGTGCTGTGAAGAGAGGCGCGCCGACATCGAGAGACCCGGCGGTGTGATGCTGGACCCACTGGCATAGGTCGGTATCAGAATGCTCGTGCCCATCGTGGTCGGCAGCCGCCAACTCGTGATGGACGTCCTGTGCCACGGCAAACGGCGCAAAAGTGAGCAATAATAAGACGAGGCCGATCGCCACAGTACTCTGAAGGAAGTCGGGCAGACGGCATATGGAAACGCGCAGAGGCATAGAGGGCGAGCTGAATAACATAGGCATTCAAGGCTTGTCAAACAACGGAATCCGAAAACCAATCTAATCATCGCCGGCGCTACACATCCCCTCCGGTGGATATTTCCCTTCATCTACGCTATATTTTGACACCTTCGAACGCATGCCGTCCCCGACGAGCTGCGGAGATAGGCACTTTCTATCTGACACGATACGACTATGCAGCGACCACTCGATAACCAGCATATCATTGACATCAAACCGCTGCCCCCGCCGCGAACGATCAAGTCAACACTACCGATTACAGACCAGGCCGCCGCGCTGGTCGTTGAGACCAGGGAAGCCATCCGTCGCATTCTGCACGGCCAAGATCGTGAGCGCCTGCTGGTGATCGTCGGCCCCTGTTCGATCCATGACCCTGAAGCTGCCTACGAATATGCCGACCGGCTGAAACCAGTGGCCGATACGTTGCGCGACCAGTTGCTGATCGTCATGCGCACCTACTTTGAAAAACCCCGCACCACGATTGGGTGGAAGGGACTCATCAACGATCCGCACCTGGACGGCACCTGCGACATTGGAACAGGCCTGGAGTTGGCACGGACAATTCTGCTCAACATCAACAAGCGTGGAATTCCTTGCGCCGCTGAAGCTTTGGACCCGGTATCTCCACAATATATCGCCGATCTCTGGAGTTGGGTTGCCATCGGCGCCCGCACCACCGAAAGCCAGCCGCACCGGGAAATGGCCAGCGGACTGTCAATGCCGGTCGGCTTCAAGAACGGCACAGAGGGCAATCTTCAGGTCGCTTGGAATGCCATGGTCGCCGCAAAGCAGCCTCACCATTTTCTAGGCATCAACGCCGATGGGCTCACCTCCATTATCAAAACCATGGGCAACCCTGATCGCCATATCGTGCTACGAGGCGGTGGCGGAAAAACCAACTATGAAGCTGAGCACGTGGCACAGGCAGAAGCCCTTGTCGCAAGCGAAGGCATCGCCCGCCCCATCATGATCGACTGTTCGCACGACAACTCCAGCAAAGACCATCGGCGCCAGGGTGTGGTCGCGCGCGACGTCCTCCGTCAATTCCGCGATGGGCGTCAATCCATCATGGGATTGATGCTCGAAAGCAATCTCAATCCTGGCAAACAGGTCTGGCAACAGGGCAAAGCGCTGGCCCACGGCGTCTCCATCACCGATGCCTGTCTCGGCTGGGACGAAACAGAATCGTTGTTGGGTGAACTTGCAGAATCGATTACCGCAAAACCAGCCTAGATCTTCGTATGCGGCGCAGCCCGCGCCATTCTTCGTGGAAACGCCGCTAGAAAAGAACTCCCAGCACCCGGAGTCTTCCCGATCATCAGCGGGCCGAGCGAAAACGGTGCAGCATCATTCATTCCACCCCTACAGAAAAAGTTGATTGACCGCGCAGAGCCACAAGGAGGGCTCCCTCGCGCAATTTGTGCGCAGGTGTTCATCGTTATCGCCCAACGTATAAGACATACCAAAGAATGATCGCGATCGGCGTACCAAGCGCAATCCAGGATCAGACATCCCAGATTCCATCGCTGCTCACAAAAATTATGACTCCTTCAGTCCGTTGATAGGAGCAGCCGGTACTCTGATGCTGTCACTTGGTTTGTCCAAGCTCTTCAATGGTCTCGGGCATCACGTCGTGGTCTGATGATCGATACGGCAGCTCGTTGGCGTGGAGAGACATGACCGCTTCCATACTTTCCGACATCGCGCCCCATAGCCACATCGCAGCCACAACTCCTATCAGCATGCCAACTGCAATGGCCAGGCTGATGATCACTGCCAGATCGTCATCGCCTTGAAACCGGCTGCTCTTCACATTGGGCCCCCTTCAACTCGTCTGTACGGAGACACTTAACTCACGGCTTGCGGAATTGAGGAATCGGAAACCCTTCCAGCCGTCCGCTTGGAAGAGGTCTCCTTCGATCCAGACTCTATCGAGAGGCCTTTGGCCGGACGCATCATCACAGCCACCCAGCTCCCTGGCCAGGGTTCGCCTTGCCATAGAATTGAAGACTCGTCAGGCTCAAACCGTGTTTTTCCCCCGTTGGCAAAGTGCCGCATCTCATCGAGCTGCACCACCCCGTCCGAAGCTTTTGCGGGCGGCTCAGGCATGTTGTCCGATTTCTTCGGTATCCACCTGTACACGTCGAGGGGACTGACACCGAGCAACTGTGCGATCGTTTCATAACTGGTGTTTCCCATTGCGTAGAGCAACACCGCCAGCGCCTTCATCGCAGGCGGCCTGCTCCGCACCGCCGTCGCTGTGAAATGACAGCCGCAGTCCAGGCACAGATACCGCTGGTGGCCTCGTATGGTCCCGCTCTTTACATATCTCGATTGAGAGCACTTCTTGCAGACTAGATTCATCATGACTTATGCCTCCTTATCCCACGAATTTGAGCACAGTACTGCCTATCTAATGGCACACGGTGGCATTGGTAACATGACTCGGTACAGCTGACGAATCTTTGGCGGCTTGCCTGACGAGTGCTCCAAGCCGTCCGACCGAATCCGCAAACGCCAGAAATTCGCTTCTGTCGAAATGCAGCGTCAGCGGGCCGTAGGTAAAGTGGAGCTTCCCGCACCCGCAGAACGCCACCTTCGATTGCAGATCACTGGATAGAACATTTTCCATGGTTCACGTCTCCTTGGTGTAATAGATTCGTCTCACAATAAACTCGGGTTACACGGGTACATACTCTGCCTTATTCGTAGCTGCCTCGTGATCGGACTCGGCGGCCCTGTGGATGTCGGTCAATCCGATAATCTTACGAAGCGTCTTCAGATCCCTATCGACAAAATTATGCGTGACACGTAACCGGAGTATCCCTTTCCGGTCGATCATGAATGTATGACAGCGTACCGACCGCTCCGCCGTCGCCACCCCGAATAACCGATGGAGCCGTCCGCATAGATCCCCTAAAACCGGCGTGTTCGGCTTGTTCTGCCGCTCGATCCATAATCGATGCAGCGGGCGTCCGCCTGAACTCACGATCAAGAGCGCCGCGCCGGCCTCTTCAAACCTCGCTGCATGCCGATCGATCTCGTCGGCCGATAGAAGGCCGACGTAGGGCAGAAAACAGAGCGCGACCACTCTATTCATGTATTGCGTGCCGCGAAGATACGTGAGATGTCCCTCGACCGACGCAGGACCCTGAAAGTCCAATGCGTACATTCCGTTGCGTTTCATCGCATGTCTCCTTTGTTTGAACGATTCACTTGTGCGTGCCTCGATTCCTCGCACCGCGTACCGGACCGAGAGACGGTTGAACATCCAAGCGGTACCACCCACAGTTAATGCATTTCATCCCGGGCGTTGGGCTGTGGTAATCCAGTACTTGCTCCACGATCAGGAAACCACCGCACTTCCGGCATGATCCATTCATCACCCGCTCTTTTACTTGATGAGTCATCTTCAGCTCCTTTTTCAATCGTTCAGCAGACATTCTGAAACGTGATGAATCATTGATTCCAATTTCCTCTCGCATCGGCCACAACAAGACTCGTCCAGCCCCATGGCCGATTTCACTGCCTGGGGACAGCCCCGATGCCGTGCTACGATTTCAGAAAACTCATCCACCGTGATTCCTTTACACAGACAGATATACATCCGCTGAGCCTCCCTGAATGATCTCACTGCCCATGCAGCCAATAAAAAAGCCCAAGGCCTCTCGCGATGACCTTGGGCTCCGTCCTGAATGACTCTGGCCTCAACCGCTACATGCTGGCGCCGTGAACAGCGAAGCACGTTCTGATATTGAGAAACGATATCATATTAGGATGACTCTTTGCAAGCCCCGAAAACCTCATCACATCATTTTTTTCACGAGTGTCGATTTTGGGGATTAAACGGAAGAGTTGACTGCAGATTTCCCTCAAAGTGTGAGCCACATCACAGTGACACACTGTACTTTCTCCACGATGTCACTTCGATACGCCGCCCTCTAATACCGAATGGTCCAGGCAATTTTCGCACTCAGTTCGGAAACTTTGGAATGCCAGCCATGCTCAGTATCGGCGTTGTGATTGAACACAAGAAACACATCGCTACCCGGTTGCACGGCCCACCGCATCCGACTGTTCACGCCGAATTCATTCGACACATTGTCGTATTGCCCTACCAGGTTCCAACTCAGATTTCGCGTAAAGGTCATATTGAGATTGAGTTGCCCGATATGCACCGTAAATTTCCCATCCGGGATGGCCAGCTGGACCTGACTATAGATCGCCCCCAAATTGAACCAGGCAGTGGGCCGCCAGACCAGCCTTGTATCCATATTCATGCGGTGGCCCTGGTTGAGATAGCCGCAACATTCGAGATCAATCGATCCGACCACGGTGCGCGTCCTCGCACTTTCCAAAGACAGATGATAGGCCAGCCAGGAATAGTGTCCGGAAGGAATAATCACGCCGGGCGCCAGTTCAAACGGCTCGAAGTACTGCTCACGCCTCACCACGGGAGCGAAATAGACGCTGTCTTGAGAGATCGACGTCACCGTCATTTCCGGGAGCCACAGGGCGCCGGTGATCGGACGACCATCGAGCATGGTCTTGTCCTCGGCGGAGATTCCAATCTTCACTGAATCGAGCCCATCCGGTCGCCAGGATCGCCCCAGCCATCCTGAATAGTCACGAGTCCCCGGCTGCAGGATAAATCCTAAGGCTGGGTTGAAATTGGTCCCCGATTGGCCAAATATGAGCCCCGCATCCCAGGTAAAATTGGGGTAAAGCAATCGCCCGCCAAAGGCATTACCGGACTGCCCTTCCCCATCCGACTGCATATAATACGCATCCAGCTCCGCCACTTGCGAAGTCCCCAGAAAGTTCGAACTCTTCAGCGTCAGATCGGCTCCGCCCAGACGGTTCTGGGCATTCCGTAATGGATTCCCGTTGGTAAAGATCACGCCCGCTGTCGATTCATCGAGAAACCCCACGCTCGCGCGTCCCACGCTGAGATTTTTGGTATTGAGAACATCCGTCTTGTCCGCCTGGACCGAGAGTAAGCCGATATTCACCCGTCCGACTTGACCAGTGACCTTCAGCCCACCCAGCAAGTCGATCGGCGTCCGGTCGGCGCCCAGTCCCATGCGCCGAGAAAAGAACGGCAGCGGTGTCGGAGCACCCCCGGCAAACTGAAAATAGTTGCTGTCTTGGAGGAAAAACCGGCGCTTCTCCGGGAAAAAAAGGGGAAATCGCGTCAGATTGACCTTCCGATCATCCACTTCCGTTTCGGCAAAGTCGGTATTGATGGTGAGCGCCGCGGTGACGGAGGGGGTGACTTTATAAAAAAGATCCCCGCCGGGCTTGAAGACGAACTCCGATAGGCTGCCTGGCGTTTCCTGTCGCGCCGTGAATTTGGCGTAAGGCACGACATCCACTCCGAGGCCCTGTCGCAGACCGGTGAGCCCGTCCAGATGCCCCGCATCGCCCATGGCCACCACTTGTTTCGTCCGAGTGGCGGCGGTCCAGCGCATCGTTTCGTTCTTGCGAGGAATGACGCGTTCAACGTTAAAGCCCCAGGTGGTTTGGTCGGGATCGAAACTGATCGTCTTCATCGGAATCGCCAGTTCCGCTGTCCAGCCTTGCGCATCGATCACGGCCTCGGCATACCAAATGCCGTCCCATTCAAACTGGATCTGCAACCCGCCGTTGTCCAAGTCGGTGTGGGGCGAGATCAGGCCATCGCGTCGATTGCCCAGCGGATTGACTTGAAAAAAATACCCACGGCGTAGGTCATGGAACGGATCGAGGGCCACGGCCACGTAGTCATCACCGTCCATCGCGATATCGCGCTGGCGTTCCTTGGCAATGATCCGCTCCGGTTCGGAGTCGAAGGCTCGGATCCCGATGTAGAGAAAGTCGGCGTCGAAGAGCAGCCGCACCTCCGTGCGGGCACTTGGAGGATTGCCCTCGTTGGGATAAGCCTGGGTCAACGCCGGCACCACCGCCGCGCGCCCCCAGACTGCTTCAACCAGGTGGCCATCAATGATGGGAGGCTCCTCTGTTCGAACCATGGTGACATGAGACAAAGAACTCCTGTCGGCCCCATAGGCCCACCCCGAGTCCATGCACAAGATTGCAACGAGAGGAATAATCGCCAGACACCATAATGTTTCCTTAGGCCCACTACGCGCCACCACACCGCTCCCATGTCACCCATGCGCGGCAGTCGCCGGTGCAGGTCGCCGTTCTTGCGACACTTTTTTCGTCTGCCGTTTTAACCACCACATGCGTAGTCCGGTGACATAGAGTACGGAGGGAATACATCCGGTCACGAACACGATCCACCGCCCTATCAGTCCAAACGCTTCCCCGTTATGGAGAGGAAACAGCCACGCAAGAAAAGTCTCGCCACTCGTGAGCAACCGCCAGTCACGTACTCCCAACACCACGCCGCTGTATTGGTCAAGCCACACGATGCTCTCCCCACTCGTACGGCGGACCTCGCCAGGCTGGCGGAGACCGATTTGAACGACGTCGTTCCCGTGTTGCGGTAGCCCAATCCACTTCAATTCAGCAGCAGGAAAGAGCTTCTCGGCGAGAGCCACGGCATGATCAACCGTAATGGGGCGTACCCCCGGACTCACTGTTGAGTGGAACACAGCCTCTTCGGAAACAGGAAAAACCATTTTGACGAGAGCGCCGACATAGTCAGGAAATTCGAGATACAGACCGGTGAACGCGAGCGCCAGAAGCACAAGCGAACCAGCCACCCCGCTGAGCTTGTGCAGGTCATAGCATCGACGGATCGGGCTTCCGTTAGAACTGAATCCGATTGCTTGCCGATATCTTCCCGCCTTTGGCCACCACAGATATAAGCCAGTTCCGACCGACAGGAGTAACAGCAGTCCACACATTCCGACGAGAGTTTCGCCGGTTTCTTCGAGTAACCACCCCTTGTGCAACTCATACAACAGCGACACAAAGGTCTCGCCCCAAATACGATCTCGACTCAGAACCTTGGTTGTATAGGGATTGACCGTGACTTCAATGTCCTGAACATGACCCGACTCACCGACCGGTGCCTTGAACCAGGCCTCCACGACACCGGAATGCTCCTGAGGCATGAACAGTCCATACGGCCCCGAGAGATCAGGCCTGGCAGCTCTGGCTGCAGCAACCATTTCCTCGAACGACCGGTATGGACCGCTGTGCACGACCGTGCGCCGTTCGGGATTCAGCCATTCATCGATGCCCTGGTAGAAGACCAGGGCGCTGCCGGTCACCCCGCTCAGAGCAAACACGAACCCTACTGACAAGCCAAGCCACCAATGTACCCGCAGCCATAGTTTCTTCCACCCAGAACGATTCACGTATCCGCCTCAACTCAACCATTCCATCTATCTCGTGTATGTTTTTAATGAAACTCAAATTTCACTGAGGCAATCGCCGTAAACGGCGCCCCGGTGTAGACAATCTCGCGGAAATTTTGCGCGCCGGTGAAGTAGCGCTGATCGAGGACATTCGTTAAATTGATCGCGGCGAGCAGATTCGTTCTCCCCCAAAAATCCGGTTTCCTGTAATACAGCGCGGCATCCGTTCGGACAAACCCCGGCAGCTCGAAAGGGGCTGCACAGTTTCCTGGGTCCTGGCATTGGAAAATTCCGTTTCGCTTACCTTGCGCATACATGCCGATTCCAGTCCCAAATCCCTTCACGACTCCTTCCTGGAAAAAGTAGGTCGTCCACAAGCTGCCCTGGTGCAAGGCGCTGTTAGGAGCCCGACTGCCTTCTGCAAACAAGACGTCTTTGGTGACACGCGCATCGATATACGCATAGTTGGCAATGATGTCCCAGCCTGGCACGATCTGACCGGCCACATCGAATTCGAATCCTCGGCTCCGCTGCTCGCCCGTAGCGATTGAGAACAGGAATCCGGCATTTGGATCGGAAGTCAGGACATTCCTCTTCTTGATATCGAACACCGCCAAGGTTGAACGGAGCCTGCCGTCCATGGTGTGGAATTTGAGCCCCCCCTCGTAGGACTTGCCTCGCTCGGGATCGAAGGTATTCCCATCGATGCTCCGGGCGCCAACTGCCTGCGGTGAAAACGATTGTGTGTAGTTGGCAAATACCGAGACCCACGGTTGCGGTTGATACGCTATTCCGACCGAGGGACTGAAGGCAGTATCAGTCTGATGCGTCTTGGTGGTATTCGGATCAAAATCGTGCGGGCGATTGGTGGTTTTTTGCTCAAGAACGTCAAATCTGCCTCCGGCATGTATGTGCAGATTGTCGAGCAGAGCGATCTGATCTCCGAAATACGCACCCAGAATATTGTTTGTTTGACTGGAATCTCCAAACTTTGACAGCGTGCCGTCAGGGGCGAAAAACCGATCGTTCGGATTAAAGATATTGATAAAGCTCCCGAACCCGCCGAAATCCCCTGAGAGCGTGGACGATGAATGCTCACGGCCTAACTCGATTCCGAACAACGTTTTATGCTTTACCGCTCCAGTTGAAAATGCCCCATGCAATTCATTCTGCCAATAATGGCTCTGCACCGTTTGCGGAATTTCATACCGCGCCAAGGTGAGAATGCCGGTCGCATCATCCATGACATTGGACTCAAGACTTGAGTACCGCTCACGTGACGCCGCCGTCCGAAACGCACTGCGCCATTTCCAGGCATCGCTCAATTCATGAGTCAGAATCAAAGTCGCTTTCCCCGAATTGATTTCCCCACGCCTGCTTGGGTCGCCAAGAAAACGGCCGATGGGAATCGAGGCAGGCCGATTGCCGACCGCGACGATGCCGCGATCGATGGGCGACTTGTCGTAGAGATATTCTCCCTCAAAACGAAAAAATGTCCGCGGCCCGATCTCCCATCCGATCGTCGGCGCGAGAAAGACACGATCAGACTTGACTCCCTCGCGATAGCTTTGCGCGGATTCATGCATCCCGTTGAACCGGTAGGTCAGCGTTTTGCTTTCATTCAACGGACCACCGATATCTATCGTGGGACGGTAGAGATTGTAGCTTCCAACGATCATTTCGGCGGCATAGTACGGATCCTTCAAGGGAGCCTTCGTGATCTGGTTGATCAGGCCCCCCGGATCAGACCGCCCGTACAGATATGAAGGCGGCCCTTTGACGACTTCGATACTTTCCAAATTAATCGCGTCACGAGCGCCGCGGGAACCGAAGGTGCTGTCGTCTCGAAACCCGTTTTTAAAAACATTTAGGGTCGAGGCAAATCCCCGAATCATGAACTCGCCTGCACGACCACCTTGTGTGGTAGATTGAGATGTTCCGCTCACATTGCGTAGCGCATCGCTCATGCGAATCACCTTTTGGTCTTCCATGACCTGGCGCGTGACGACTTCGATGGAACGGGGAATGTCTTGAATCGGTGCAGGAATTCTCGTCGCCGAAGATGCTTCTTCGGCGACATATCCCCGTTCACGTACCTCCTTCACCACCACCTCAGGAACCTTAATCGGCTTAGATTGTTGACCCTCACCGGTTTCATGGATAAAGTCCGACGGCGCAACTTGACTTTGCGCCAGTGGCGGTGGAAGCACACTTGGCGTTACCGATTCTGGTACCAGCGTGATCGTGGAGGGATTGGTAAACCGATGGGTCAATCCCGTTCCAGAGAGAAGGAGTTGCAGCGCCGCATTCGGTGTGTAGCTGCCGTTCAAGCCTAGTGATGACACTCCAGCCGCCAATTCTGACGGAAAACTGACTTGTAGTCCGGAGGTCTCCGCAAACGCATGCAACGCCGAAGTCAGGGGCTGCGCCGGTATTGCGAATGCCATCGATTGATTGGCCCCGCTCTTTTCGGATGGAGTCGGTTGCGCCGACACAGGCAGAACGCCGATCAGGACAGTGATGAGCGCCAATACCGGCGCTTTCCACACACACCGCCGTACCCGGTGCGTCGAACTGATGAGTAATCGCATCATGAGTCTGTCTCCTCCTCCATTCATGTCATTGATAGACCCGGCAAATGGATTGCCTGGACTTTGCTATGACGGAATAGGAGAGCCTTCCCTCACGCGCATGAGAAGTTTTTTTTTGGAGAAAGAAGATTAAAAGAGGATGACGACCCGATCTGTAATGCGGGCCATGCGAATGGGGAGCGTCTCGGCGAGCGTGGTGAATACTCTGGCAGGATCGGTAAGATTGTAGCTGCCGCTCACCCGGATATCGTTCACGGAAGAATCCCATATCTGAATCGTCCCGGGATAGTATCGGCGAAGTTCTTCGAGCACATCACCCAGGCGCGCGTCGTTCACCACCAGGCGTCCTCTGAGCCAGGCGCTGGCGGACGCCACATCGATGTCGCGCACGAGGCCCGGACCGTTGGCGCCAACAGAGACTTGCTTCCCCACCGACAGGCGAATGGGTGCCCAGCCTGGCTGGGCCGGCGCCAGCTCCACGATGCCTTCGATGACGGTCACGCGGATGCCTTCCAGTTCTTCTCGAACAAGAAATTCCGTTCCGACCGCGCGCGTCGTAATGTGCCGGCTGTCCACCACAAAGGCCTTCTCTGTGTCATGAGCAACTTGAAAAAGTGCCTCGCCCTTCAGCAAATGAACCCGTCTGGACGCGACATCGAACTCCGTGCTAATCGCGCTGCGGGCGTTTAATGTGACAGTCGATCGATCGGATAGCTGAACGACCTGGCGTTCCCCCGTCGATGTGTTGTAGTCCGAGGTGAGACGGAGTGGGATATCCAGTTGAAGCCCCGCAGTGACCAGCACGCCGGCGACTGCCGCGGCTGCCGCGAGGCGCGTGAGCCATCTGAAAGAGCCTGAAGAAGCTCTCTCTCTGCCATAGATTACGCCTGATGATTGAGCACGCAGTGCGGCTGCCGATCCCAAGGCCGGATCATTCCAGAGCGCGCACGCTTCTTCGAACGCGATGGCATGAGCGGGACTTTGCGATCGCCAGGATTCAAACGCGCGCCGCGCTTCAGCGGAACATCGATCCGATCGAAGCCGCGTGAACCAGGCGATCGCTTCCTCTGCGAGTGAGGATTCATCACCAGTCAAAGCCTGTTTGACGGAGCGGTCGTCGAAATCGGACATGATCGCAGTGTGATACCCCAAATCTCAGCAAGGACACAAGGAAGGGCCCGAGTATACCTTCTGACGGATAACCCTGCCAGTCCCTCACATCACTCTGCGTCATGTTGTTGAAGAGTCGCACGGCAATGGAGCAATGCCCTCATGATGAGTTTTTCCACTGCGCTTTCTGAAATCTCCAGGCGAGCCGCAATATCCCGATAGGAACAGCCCTGAACGCGGTGCAAAAGAAAGGCTTCCTTGCATCGCGGCGGGAGGGTGTCGATAGCCCGCAAGAAAATCGTGAGCCGTTGCTTGTCGAACACCGCACGTTCGGCCGATGGCGCTCCGGAGGGAACGTCCATCGCCACTTCTAATACTTCACCAGTATGCCGTTCGAATTTTCCCTTGCGCAGATAATCGATCGCGAGATTCGTGGCGGTTCGGAACAGCAGCGCTCGAGGGTAGGTCACCGAAGTCGTCTGTGTCAGATTGATCAAGCGCATGTAGGTTTCTTGTGTCAAGTCTGCAGCCGCCTGCTCGCATCGAACGATCCGGTAGAGACACCGCGCCAGCTCGTGCCGGTGCGTGTGAAACAGGTGCTCGATATCCTGACAGGTCAAGTTCATGGCAAGATTCTCGCCCGGCGCCATACAAAAAAGCCCACGAGCATCGTGCGATGCCGTGGGCTCTGTCCTAAAAGACTTTGGCCTCATATTCCCGCTTCTCTGATATTGAGAAGCAGTATCAGATACGGATTATACGCGTAGCTGGCGGGGAAAGTCGAGATGGAGTTTCGGCGAGGAAGGTGTGAAAAGCACAAGATCCAGTACGAAAAAGTCGCCTTATCACCACTCATCGCAGGGATTGAGGATCAGCAAGAGTACATCCCCTAAACGGCGGGTCGTGCCACATACCAGCCGATCACGATTACGGGCGCTGAAAGCGCTGCCCAGGAGAAGACATCCCAGATTCCATCGCCGAGTAAGGCCGAGAGGAGGCCGCCGGCACTGACGAGGGTCAAGACAACCGGTGTATCCCAGATCTGGCGAGTGGAGAGCAGGCGGTTCACCTCGGTGCCATGCGCTGAGTCGCAGATAGAACCACGTTGTGGTTTGGGTCGGCTTCAGCCCACAGTAATTCCATGGAGGTTTGCCGCTTCTGCCACCACAGATACAGCCCGCTGCCGAGCAGGACAATGGTGATCAGGTCGAGAACGGCCCACAGAATCTGGAGGGGCATCCCGCCGTAATCGCCGAAGTGCAGCGGCTGCGAAACGCGCAGCGCGGTCACATACCAGGGCATGTCGCGTTTGTCGGTGAATTCTCCCGTCTGAGCATCGATCAGCACCGGCTTAATTAGCCGCAAAGTCAGCGGCGTGTTGCCGCGCATGAACACCATAAAGTGGTGATTGCCCGCGTTTTTCTGGCCGGGGAATACCACAGTGGCAACCTTCAGTGTCGGCTCGGCGGCGCGCGCCGCTTGCACGGCACGATCCAGTGAAGCGAACGTGGTGGGCGCGGGCTTGCCACGCCAAGGCGCGGTCATCGCCGCGAGCTCGGTGGACTGCCAGTAGCTGAACATCGGTCTTGCCAGGGTATTGATCACGCCGGTCACACCGACCACCAGCGCCCAGCCAACGACGACGATGCCAAGCAGGTTGTGAAGGTCGAGCCATTTAAGACGCGGTGCTCGTTCGCGCCGCACGGTGCCGAACGGCAGCTTGCGCATGTAGGGGCCGTACACAACCGCGCCCGAAACGATCGAGACGACGAACGACAGCCCCATGGAGCCGAGGAACAGCATGCCCGCCAGCCCGCGGAGCGTACCCGCCGGCCCGGTGAACAGATCGACGTGCAGCCTGGTGATGACATACATCACGCCTTGTTGCAGGTTGCGGTCGAGCAGCAGTTCGCCCGTGCGCGCATCGAACGTGAGCCTGGCTGACGACTCCATCGCGACTGGTATCAAGCCCATCGACACGTTCCAGGCGTCGGGCATGTCGCGCGGTTGCGACACGGAGCGGATGAACTCGTCTGGCCGCCGCGCTTTCGCCGCCTCCACCATGCCGTCAAGGCTCGCCATCGGCGTGCGGGATGACGCAAATCCTGGCATGTCAGGCGGATCGACTCTATCGCCAAGCAAGTGGTCGATCTCCTCGCCGAAAATCAGCGGCAGCCCGGTCAGGCAGAGCAATAACAGAAAAACCGTGCAGACCAGGCTCGTCCATTTGTGGACCAGATACCAGGTTTTGAAAGTGCCTGAGGTCGGCATTGCAGATTCCCTCGATTCAAAACTCGGCGGCCTGCAAGGGGCACCCATTCCCTTGGCGGCAAACAGTCTTTTCAGCATGAAATGTCCTTTCTCAAAATTAGTTCGTCGAACAGGCTATTCACCTTGAGCGAGAGCTGCCCCTGCTTCAAGCGGCTGGACCACCTCCGCTGTGCCAGGGGAGATGGCCCCTTTTGTGTCGGCCGACGAAGCAGGTCTGCGCATGGCTCGCCTCAAAAACGGTACCGCACGGAGACCAGAAACTCGCGCGGTGGACCAGGTAGAATCAGGTTGTCGTTGCTGCCATGGGAGGAGAGGGTGTATTCCGTGCCGGCCACATTTTTAATATTGAACGAAATATCGTACCCTTTGGTGGAGCGGTAGAACATGGCTAGATCTGCGGTCACATAACTCGGCAATACGACTGCATTGGTTTGCGAGGCAAAACGGTTCCCAACATAGTTCACTCCACCACCTGCGCTGAACCCGTAGCCCAGCTCCTTGACAGCCCAGACAAAGGCCGAGTGCTTCGGGGTCAGGCTGGGCTGCTTGCCTTCTACGGGAATCGCCACCACCGGCGTCTGTGGTGAATTGAGCGTCGCCGTGGACTTGGTAATTTGCGCGTCCAGATAAGCGTAACCAGCGAAAAGATCCAACCCTAGCGGCAAATGCCCGTTCGCCGTCAGTTCCAAGCCATTGGTCCGCTGCTCTCCAACATTGATTAACCGTGTGGGATTGGCCGGGTCGATCGTCTTGATATTGGTGCGGTCCACGTTGAACAGAGCACCCGTCACCGACAACGCCCCTTCCCAAAAATCGAGCTTTGTCCCGATTTCGAGGTTCCGCGTAGTCTCCGGCGCCCTGTCGGCATTGTTGTTGGCTAGAGCGAACGACTCCGCCGAGGGCTGGAATGACTTACTGTAAGACAAGTAGAACGAGGCCGTCTCGCTGGGCTGCCAAATCAAACCGGCGCGCGGACTCCATGCCTGGTCAGTGCGAGAAAGCGACGCGAGAGTGCGTCGAAACGTGGTGGCCTGCTTGAATGAGTCATAGCGCACACCGGCCACCACCTTCCATTCCGGCGCCACTGTAATCTGATTTTGCGCATACAAACCGTACACATCCAGTGCAGTGTCGGAAGGAATGGCCGCGTTGCCGGCCAGTGTAGCGGCTGAAATGGGCGGAGCAACCTTGCCCCCTGGGTTAAAAATGGATACGCTGTCGATATTGGCCTGATTGGCAAAGGCAGCAAATTTGTTCTGGTGCGCAAATTCCAGGCCAAATAGCCAGTCCTGTTTGAAGCCACCCAGGGTATTCTTGAAAATCAAGTCGGTCTGGTTGGACCAACCGTTTTCCTGGCGTGTGATATTGCCCCGGTTGCGGCCTACCGTCAGCGCGGCGGTGTTCACGGTGCCGCCAGGCAGCGTATTGTTGCGATCTAGGTGGTAGGTGTAGTAGCGGGTGGCATTGCGTATTGACAAGGCATCGTTGAACCGGTGATTCAGCGTTGCCGTGCCGGAAGACACCTCGGTGGTGGTGGTGTCGTCTCGCCTCGCGTCGCCCGAACCGTAGTACGTGCCGATCGGCACATCGACCGGCCGGCCGTTGAACGATGGAATGCCAAAGTCGGTCACGCGCTTGTCGAAGGCGTGATCGCCCTGCAGCAGCAGGGTGGTCTGCGCGCCTAGCTGAACCGACACCGAGGGCGCAAACGTATACCGGTCCAGAAACTGCTGGTCTCGGTAGCTGCCGGAATCTTCGAACGCTCCGGTCATGCGCATCGCCACGTGCTCGCCGGCCTGTGTATTGGCGTCAGCCGAGACACGGCGCCGAGCGAAACTCCCTACATTGAGCGTCACGTCGCCGAAGGTGCCTGCTTGCGGCTTTTTCGTAATGCGATTGATCAGGCCACCGGAGGAACCACGGCCGTACAACATGGCAGACGGACCTTTGAGCACTTCAATACGTTCAATGTTGGACAAATCTCGAAAGTACAGCGCATCGTCGCGGAAGCCGTCGATGAACTGATCGGCGATCGCGTTGAATCCGCGGATCGTGACCTGGTCGCGCTGACCGTCCCCGTGACTGAATCCGACGCCGGGCACGTTTCGCAACACATCCTGCAACGAAACCGCCGCCTGGTCGCGGATCAACTGCTGCGTCACCACGTTGACCGTCTGCGGAATATCGCGCTGCAACGTCTCAGTCTTGGTGCCCGAGCTCGATGTCTCGGCCACGTAGTCTCGCTGCCGCACCTCCTTCACCAGAATTTCCGGCACCTTGACCGGCTTCGGGTTGGTCGCCGTCGGCTCTTTTGGTTGCTCCATCTGTGTCATCGGCGCTGGCAGCGCGGCCGGTTGAAGCGTCACGGTCTTGACGTCGGTAAACGTAAACGCGAGACCGCTCCCTTCTAAAAGCTGTCGGACTGCATCCTGCGGCGTGATGGTTCCGACCACTCCATTCGTGGTGAGCCCACGCGTGAGATCCGACGCATAAAGCAGTTGCAACTGAGTTTGCTCGGCCAATGCTGTCAATGCCGTCGATAATTCTTGTGGTGGAATGTTCACTGTCACCGTGTCAGTTTGTGCGAATGCAGACCGTGCCGATAGCAAGACTACTATTGCCAGCAAGAGATACATCCCGATCCCAATTTTTACTTCACGCCATTGCATTGCGAATGTCCCTTTCTTTAGGAGCCTGTCCGACATTGACCGTTCTACTGCGGTGAACGATCCGCAACCATCTGCGTCGTTCTCGGTCAGAAAAAATCCTCAATGTATTCCAGCGAACACACTTCCGGTTTTTCCTGGCCTGCGGCCTCGCAGCTGGCCGCGCCTCCTTCACCTCGTCACGAAGGCAATGCCGGACAGGCTCCTAGACCTGCCACGTTGTGTGAATACAACAGAGCCCACGGCTGCTTGCGCAGTCGCGGGCTCTGGACTCGCGTTCCGTTGGCCTCGTGCGTAGGACGTCTGTTGTGGGACAGGACTTACCGGCGCTGGCCCGAGATTAAATTAGGAGGCGGCGTTCCACGGATGGCCGAATGGTGAATCATGATGAAGCGCGCACAGCGGCTGCACTTGATGACGAGACTGCTGCCTTCCCACCGGGCAATCAGCTTTCCACATTCGCACCGAACATCCAATGAAGATGTCGCCGACGTACTTTGTCCAGTCACTGCCACACCCATACGCTGTCCCCTGATCCTCCACATGGCTTCCCGAATACCTGATGGTCCATACCTGTCCACGGTCTGTATGACGCATGAGCAAGTACAAACCTGATGTCTGGCCGAAAAGGAAACGGGATCGGTGAAGATGTTGGGCAGGACATACGATTCCGGTTCTCCCGCTGGTCCAAGCAAGAGACAGGCATGGACCAGCAGGGTGCTTGGTTACACGGCAATCCGATGGACGATGCGCTACTTGAACGTCAGCTTCTTGAGTTCAGCCGCCGGCAGCTCCACTTCTCCGAAATCAGATTGCCCTTTGAAGCTACCTGCAATGGCAAGGACGAAGTCACCCGTCTTGCCGTCATTGAGCGTGATGGTTACGTTCGGCGGTGCGCCGTTCCCCAACGCTTTGAGGTCGATATGCTTGATACTGTCGAACTTGATTTTGACCGTCGCGGTGCCACGCTTAACCGGCACTTCCCTGAGTTCGTGCGGGACGAACGCCGTCTCGCTGATCTTTTCTTCCCAATAGAACGTCAGGTTCTTCACCTCTGTTTCTATGCCCTTCGCATCCACCGCCACTGCATGGAACACTTTCTCTGACTTGGTTTGCGCCCAGGCGGCACTCCCGATAACCGACAGCACTGAAAACACGCACAGCACGCGGCACACCGTCATGATGTGCCTGATCATCGAGTGATTCATCATCGCAGTTCTCCTGTTCATCGATTTCTCATACGACAGATTCTGTGTTTCTGCAAAGGGCAGGCTTAGCCGGGCACCCTGACGCTAACCATCCAACCTGTAGCTGATCGGAATCAGCATGGTGATACTGGGTTTGCCTAATGGATGCTTGAGTATCAATGGCGAGGCTTTCATCATGACCGCCAAAGCCTCCTGGTCCAAGATCGACTGGCCGGAGCTTTCGGCAATCATCAGGTCAGCGACCGTTCCATCATCCCGAATGACCGCCTTGACCACGACTCTTCCTTCCCAATGATTGGCCCTGGCTTGCGTCGGATAGCGCTTCAGGTCTTCGATCCGTCTCCACAACGCATCCCGAAGCCAGCCGTAGTCGGCTTGCGTCTGACGATATTGTACGAGACGCTCTTGCACAGCTCGGTGTTCGATCATGGACGAGGCCGCTTGCACCACCTCCTCTGTTCTCTCGTGGATCGGTTCCGCGCGTTCCACAGGAGACACGGCGGTGGGCTGCGGTGGCGTGTGCTCCATCATCGGGTCCTGCCTGGAGGATACGATCTGCGTCACGGCCTCTTGTGTAGTTTGTTGAACCGCCTGAACCGTTTCGACGGGAACGGCGACATCCTGAACCGTATGCTGTACAGGTTGCCGAATCGGTTTGACAGGTGACGGTGGCGGTTGAACAACTGGTTTGGCAGGAGGCTTCTCAAGCGGCGCCGCCTCGACCGATGCCGGGCTCTCCACCACAGACACTTCCCATTGAAAGGTATCCGGAAGAACGGGCTTTTCTATTTCTGCCATCAGTGCGATGGCGCACCCGACCACCAGCACATGGCACAGCAGCGACACCATCCACCCATGGACTTGGTGAGGCCGACTCTCTCCGGTTAATCGACTGAAGTCGAGCGTTGTCATGATCGAACCACTTCGAGACTCACTTGCCGGAAGCCGAGTCCTCGGACATCGTCCACGACGCCGACAAACCGTTCCAAGACAGTGATCCGGTCGGCGCGCACCAACACCAATGACTCGCGCGGATACGACGTCAGCATCGTCTTCAGATGTTCCTCTTCAACCGGTTGGTCATTGAGAAATAGCCGGTCATCGGCTGTAAGCGTAATCACCAGCGGTTTTTCTTTGTGGTCTCCGGCTGCCTTTGCCTTAGCCAATTCCACCGGAACTTGTCCTGTTGAAATGAACGTTGCTGTGGTCAACACAATGACCAACAACACCAGCATGACATCGACCAATGGAATGACATTGATCTGATTGAGCTCACGCTCCATGCTGAACCCTATACAGTGAGAGGAGTTCCGAGACCTTTCGCCGGAGCACGTTATTCAGTACAACGCAAGGAATCGCGACTAACAGCCCGACGGCAGTGGCTTTGAGAGCCAGACTGAGGCCGATCATGATGGCGCCCACGGCCATAGTGCCGGACGTGCCCATCGTATGAAACGTCAGCATGATGCCCAAGACAGTCCCCAGTAACCCGATATAGGGCGCGTTGGCTGCCACGGTTCCGATGATGACCAGCCGCTTGGTCAAGGCTATTTCCATGACTTGAATGTCGTCGAACTGCTTTGGATTCACTTGCCGATAGTACAGCCAGCGCTCGACCCCCACGGCCAATGTCCACAGGCTGAGAACGATCAACAGTCCAATAACACCGTAATCCACAAAATGCTTCAGCGCATCCACAGTCCATTACCTCATGACATGACAAAACGAGAACCTGCCTATCCGGCCCTCTATCAATACAGACGAATGAGACAGACGAAACCTCACCTCCTTTCAGATCAATCGTTCGTCCGTTCCAACACAATCAATTCCCGGTTCACCCGGGAGAACTTGACGGGGATCGCGCGTTCGAGCGCTTTCAGGAAGCCCTCACGATCGTTTACGCCAAACACCCCGCTGACTTTGAGAGCCTCTACCTGTGAATCGAGGATCCGTATTTCTCCCGCTTGATACCGCCCGATTTCTCGCACCACTTCGGAGAGCGGGCGCTCCTCAAAGATTACCTTACCTTCCATCCACGCTGTGGAGGTCGCAAGGGACACCTTTTCGATCGAAGACAAGATGCGATGCTGCTCATAGGACACCTGCTCGCCGGCCGTGAGCCGCTGCCATTGCGCTGTCGATACCCCCTTCGCAAGGCGCTGCACGTCTACGGCGCCTTCTACAACGGTCACCGTTATTTTCTCGTCCTCACAGCGAACGACAAACCGCGTGCCCACGTCCCGAATCACCCCGTTCCCCGCCATCACCTCGAATGGCCGATTCTGTTCGTGGGACACGGAAAAATACGCTTCCCCCTCACGCAACACGACCGTCCGATGGAACATCGAGATGTTAGTGGTTAGAGCTGTCGCTGTATTCAGTCTGACCATAGACCCATCTGAAAGCGCCACCGTCTGTTGCTCACCTTTGGCCGTGCGATACTCCATCACTTCCGGCGAGATGAGCCAATACCCGCCTGCGACGATCACGAGCAGGCACGAGACTAACGCTGCCGAAACCCAGCCGGCACCCCAGCGTCTGACTGTTCGATATCCGTGGCGATGAGCCGCAGCCTCCCCATCTAAGGCCGCACGGGTAAGGTCGTCATGCAGAAGGGACTTGGCCCCATCCAGATCCGCCCACAATGTCGAGAGCTTTTCAAATTCCTGCCGGTGAGGCGCGTCGGCTCCAAGCCATGACCGAAAGCGCCGACGATCGGCGCCCGTTGCGTCGCCGGACTGTAGAAAAGTGAACCATTGAAGCGCATGGTCGGCCACCGATGGCGTGTCACTATGTTCACTCTGCCGATTGGCATTCGACAACGTACTCTCCCCACCATCTGATCCACATACCCCACTCGTAAGACGCAGGACCGTCTCGCAACCTGACCTGGTATTTCATCGATACGATGGAACGGCTACGAGAAGCCGATACGGCGACTCTCTTCATCGTCTTCAACCCGCCGACGGCAATGCGCCATCGCTTTCATGACATGCTTTTCCACCATATTTTTCGATATACCGAGACGGTCGGCGATCTCCGCATGGGGAAGATGCATAAACTTGTGAAGGAGAAACACCTGACGACATTTCGGAGGTAGTTCTGTAATCGCGTCATGCAAAAGATGGACTCGTTCTTTGGCCTCTACCGCATCGTCCTGACGGGGCGCGGCAGAGGGCACATCCTCAGTCGCGTCTAACTGAGTGGTCCGTTCATCACGGATTCGCTGCCGTCGAAAGAGATCCACCGTAAGATTCAATGCCGTCTTGTACAGAAAGGCTCGCGGTTGAACGACCGCCGCGAGATCTTTCACGCCTCGGACACGGAGGAAGGTATCTTGCACGACGTCGGCCGCCTGTTCCCGGCACCCTAATTTGGCGGTGAGGAATCTCAGGAGTTCGCCGGAGTACTGATAGAAGAGCGAGGTTTCGAGCGCCAGACGCTGATCATGCATGGGTGTTACTCAAGTTGATAATTCAGAGGGATCAGCATCACGATGGACGACCCATCCAACCGATGACTGAGCGTCAAGGGCGACGCCGCTTGCAACGCATCGAGTGCGGCTTGATCGAGCACGGAGGATCCCGAACTCTCCTCGACTTCCGGATTCACAATGCGACCATCACCGTCAATGCTGACTTGTACGACCACCCGCCCCTGCACATGGCCGGCCTTCGCCGACGCTGGATAGACCTTCACTCGTTCCAGCTTCGCTCGAAGCGTATTCATCAACCATCCATAATCAGGAAGAGCCATTCGGTCGACCAGCTCTCGGGTGAGAACCGGTGGACGCTGCAGCACGGTCGGACTCTCAAGTTGTGTCTCAACCTGGAAACGGTTCGAATCACGTTGGCGATTCACCTCAGGAGGAGGCAGGACGGTTTCAAATGACGCTACAACAGGCATGACGGCGGCTCTCTTGAGATCATCGGTCTTCCTGCGAGCCTTTTCGGAAACAGGCTCTTGATCGGCCCGCTGCTTGGGAAAAACAGCGAGGGTTGTCATTTTTTGCAGTACGGACTCGTCCCGATAACTTGAGGACGCCTCGACCTGCCCCAGTGAACGAGCATCTGCGATGGCGCCGGGATCACTCTCTGCAATGACATCAGTTTTTTGAGATTCGATACCCTCAGCTACCATCGCTTCAACTCTGGGAGCGGCCATGAACGAGATATCCCAACGAAACGGTTCCTTCTGATGAATCGCCCGCAGGGAAGTCATGTACAGATTGCTGAGAACGACTATCGTTAATATGACGGTATGGATAAGAGCGGAAACACTCCATCCCAGAAGCCTGGTCAGTTCAGATCCATCGTCTGTTTCCCTGGCACACAATCGAAATGCGACTGGGTGACCAGCGCACGAACCGGCCTTTGGAAAAGCACAATCACGCATGCAGGATCTGAGGTCTTCATTCGCCGAATCTTGCCAAAAGCGCACGGGCAATCTCAGCCCCTCGTCCGCCTGGGGACGGCTCATGTTCCGTTCAGGAATGGCAGCGATCCGATAGTTGCGCAAGAGACTGCTCACATCCGTCATGAAATATAAAAGCCCATGGCCACCACAACTGGTGACCATGGGCTCTGGACTTGAAGTACTCTGGCCTCTTGCCGAATGCCTTATGTGACCGACGGCACCGGATACTTACTGACTTTGATAATTATTATCAATACACTCCTTGACCAGTGCATGTCAACCCCCTCTTCCCACTGCTCACCGCGCAATGCTGACAGTAGGAATTCAAGCACCAGCACTTTCCACGAACTGCGGCCCATGTTAGCATGGGCCGCACAATGCTTATCGACACACACACACATCTCGATGATGCCCGCTACAACGACGATCGCGAGGCCATGATCTCACGCGCCAGAGAAGCCGGTGTTGAAGCCTTCGTGACCATCGGTTGCGATCTCTTGACCAGCCAGGCGGCGGTCGCACTGGCAGAGCAACACCCGTTCGTCTATGCCTCCATCGGCGTCCACCCACATGAAGTGAAACATGTCCTCGATAGCTGGTACGGCGAATTTCGCCGGCTGGCACAAAGCAAGAAGGTTGTAGCCTACGGTGAGATCGGCCTCGACTACCACTACAATCATTCGTCACCAAAGAAACAACGCGAGCGATTCCGTGAACAGATCCAGCTCGCACGCGAGCTGAAACTTCCGGTGATTATTCACACGCGAGAAGCGCAGGAAGACACGATCACGATCTTGAAAGAAGAGAAGGCGTCAGAAATCGGCGGGGTGTTTCACTGCTTCTCCGGGGATGCCTGGCTGGCGAAGGATGCACTGGACTTGGGGTTCTACCTCTCATTTTCAGGGATTCTCACATTTCAGAACGCGACGCTGCTGCGGGACATCGCCAAAACAGTTCCGCTTGATCGGCTCCTCGTCGAAACAGACTGCCCGTATCTGACGCCCGTCCCTCATCGCGGCAAACGAAATGAACCGGCCTACGTGTCCCTCGTCGCACAGAAGCTAGCTGAGCTGCACGCTGACGTGCCAGACATGTCGGCCGAGACCATTGGACGCATCACGACGGAGAACGCCAAACGCTTGTTCAAACTACCTTCCTGATGGCGGCATGACTCACACTCCACGCATGAAAAGGACGGCCTATGCGATTAATTATTGCCATTTTTCTGCCATGGCTCACGTTTTTCACAATCGGTCAACCCATTGCCGGCGTGATCTGCCTACTTCTGCAACTCACCCTTATCGGCTGGATTCCAGCGACAATTTGGGCTGTATACGCCTTGGGCCAATACAAGACCGACAAGAAAATTGAACAAGCGCTCGGCCAGAAAAATATCTAACGGCCTTGCTCCTGAGAATGTCGGCTATGAAACACCCACCTCGGCCAAGAACGTTTAAAATCGCTTAAGTTGCCGGTTGCGCTGTCGCAGCGCTTTGGGTAACTTACGCGGATTCCCACGCTTCTCCGCACCTCGCTTTGGGCGGAGATCCTCCCCTGTATCCAGTTCTTTATGGAGAGACGAGCCAGTCACGCTCGACGGTCCCTGCAATTTCCCGATGAACTCTTGAGCCTTCATCACAAAGGCCCCCTGCGCCCTCGCCACGTCGATGATCTCACGATCGGAACTCACCACCGCACAGGCGGACCCAAATTCAGTAGCCAGACGTTGAATCACCTGGTCGGCTTTTTCTCCCCTGCGAGAGAAGATAATCTCTAGACCGAGCCGATGCTCCCGCTGTTCGGTGCCCCATCCCTGTTGCCACCCGTCAAAGACCACTGTGATTGGGTGGGATTTTCGTTGACGATATGCCGCCAGGTCGCGCAGGAAAGACTCGCGCGCCGTTTCGGAATGCAAGCTCACCCCTGCACCGATCCGACCCGTCAGCGCCAAGAGATTATACCCATCGACGATCAGGTGGAGTGCCATAGCCAAAGACCCTAGCGTTCACACGATACCCTGTCAATCGGTTTCGCCGCACGTTCATACGACCAATCCCCTTGACAACTGAACGGACTTCTGAGAAATACACATGATCCCGTTAACAACGCAGTGAACAATCATGCGATCGGCCCTGTGGCTCACCTCTCTCCTCACCTTCATGGTCGGACTTTTCGACCTCCCTGGCTATGCCCTCAATCCATTTCACCCTGACGAGGCCTCTGCATCAACGAGCACAACCCCTCAGAAGCCTCCTTACAAATCCAAGCGGCCCCACACCTCACCGATACGGCTCACCCCCACGGGGATCAGCCTGACAACGATTCAGAACTTCCGAACGACCAGCTCGCTCAGAATGACCAGGCTCGTACTCGATCTCGACTCGAAGGCTCACCCCAGTACACGGCCCCTCCTGCAAGCCGAGGGGGTGACCATCGAAATCCCCAACGCGATCTTAAGCCCATCCGCTAAGACTAAGCTTGCCGCCGGCAGGATCGCCAAACCGTTTCTCATTACCCAGCCTTCTGAGCGGTCGGTTCATATCTCACTGCCGACCGGCACATTTACCAGCTATAAGCTACTCACCCTGATGAATCCCCCCCGGCTTGTCATTGATGTCGTGCCTCCGGCTGAGCCCCGGACGATCCTGCCCGCTGAGCCACCACCGGACTTTTCGTCGCCACTCCCGACTCCTCAGCAACCGCTTCAGCCACGAGCCAAATCCGTGACGACCATCGTGATCGATCCAGGACACGGCGGGAAGGATCCCGGCGCACGTGGGCAACGGGGGACGGAAGAAAAAGACATTACCCTGAAGGTCGCGTTAAAACTGCGCGACCTCTTGAGCCAACAGCGCGGAGTCCGTATTCTCATGACCCGCGAGCGTGACGAATTCATCGAGTTGGAAGACCGGGCAAAGTTTGCCAATCGACATGAAGCGGATCTCTTCGTTTCGGTCCACGTGAATTCACATCCCCAACGCTCCGTGAAAGGCATTGAAATCTACCATTTCGGAGAGGCTAAGGATCAACGGGCGCTCGAAGTCGCGGCTCGTGAAAACGGAACCCCGCTCCACAGTACCGGCGTAGGATGGGAATATCTCGTCGCCGATCTTCTGACGGCAAAGAAGATCGAAGAATCCCTCGAACTCGCCTGGACTGCCAAAGAAGCGATGGTCACTAACCTGAACGGGCATTACGACCTCGTGGATCATGGAGTGAAAACTGCACCTTTCTATGTACTCCGCTTCACCAGTATGCCCAGCATCCTCGCTGAAATCGCCTATATCTCGAACTCTGGTGAAGAAGAACTGCTTCGAACCAGCCGCTTCACCAGCCTCGTGGCAGAAGCACTGATGGAAGGCGTCAAATCATTCCTCGCAACACGATGACCTCCGCGCCGTTCGATCCCCTACGCCGATGCCGACCGTCAAATTAGTCTTAGAGTATGACGGAACCTCCTACGCCGGGTGGCAGCGCCAACCCGCTCAGCTCACAATTCAAGAAGCCATCGAACAAGCCATCCAGCAGGTCAGCCAGACCACGGTATCCGTCATCGGCGCGGGCCGCACAGACTCCGGCGTGCATGCGCGCGGACAAGTGGCGAGCTTCCGCACAGAGCTGGATTGGCCCGCGTCAAGTTGGATGCGCGCACTCAATGCCGTGCTACCAAAAGATATCGCTGTTCGTTCTTCCTCCCTCATGGACGACCGCTTTCATGCCCAACACGATGCACGAGGCAAACTCTACACCTATCGAATCCTCCATCGCCCAACCCGCCCTACGATCGATCGCGCGTTCGTCTGGCACATCTATAGACCGCTGGATGACGCGGCCATGCGACAGGCCGCTGCGACGCTGATCGGGTCACAGGACTTCTCCTCCTTCGAGGGCAGCCTCACGGACAATACCAATCCCATCTGCCATCTCCAACGGCTTGCGGTCATCCGTCACGACGACCAGATTTTCATCGAGGCCTACGCCGATCGGTTTCTCAAACATATGGTCCGCGCGATCGTGGGAACGCTGGTTGAAGTGGGATTGGGCAAGCGGCCTCCCGACAGTCTCACCGAGGTCTTGCGGGCTCGGGATCGATCCGCAGCAGGCCGAACCGCCCCTCCTCAGGGACTCTATCTCATGCGCGTAGATTATGGCCAACAGAGTGATGAAGACACCTAAACTTTTCGAGACAGACCGAAAATAGTTTGCTATGCTGGCCTGAATCCTCTTCCCCTCACTCTCACCAAAGGAGATGCATATGACGAAGACAGCCGGCATCATGGTGGTATCACTCTTTGCCCTCGGCCTCTGTGTCGCGCCGTTTGCCATCGCGGCACCGGCTCAGCAAAACAAGATGAAAACGTGCAACGCAGAAGCCACTGCCAAGGGATTAGGTGAAGGGAAAGGGGATGAACGGAAGGCGTTTATGAAAACATGCCTCTCCGCGAAGCCGGAGAAAACCGTGAAGACTGCAGCTGAGGGTCAGCAGAACAAGATGAAAATGTGTAACAAAGAAGCCGGTGCAAAGAAACTCAAGGGCGATGACCGTAAGACGTTTATGAGCACCTGCCTCTCCAGCTAAGATGCTCGCCCCGCGGCCCCTAAACGGGCCGCGGGCTCACTCCCACATCCTGTACTCATACCGAACTAGCCATGCAGTGGTTCACACATGCCCAGATGATGTGGGGCTGCAGGACCATGCCCTCATTCATGAAGTTGACGGGTGACAAGATGCAGACATGGCCAGGAGTAGCGGAACCAGTATGCCGAACTGAATACGTGTGTCGACGATGAAATAGTTTTGGGCTAGAACAGGCGGGGGGAGTCTTGATTCTCCAGCTTCTTGCGCAGCTCGATCAATTCTTGTTCGAGCGCCAAGAGCCGGTCACTGACGGGGTCCGGCAGGTTGCTGTGGTCCATGGTAGCGTCGGGGAGCCGTTCGCCTTGAGTTTTAATGACGCGGGCCGGCACACCGATGACGGTGGAATTGGCGGCAACAGGCTTGAGCACAACTGAATTGGCGCCGATCTTCACATTATCGCCGATCGTGATCCCACCGAGGATCTTGGCCCCGGCCCCGACGACCACATGATTGCCGAGCGTGGGGTGGCGCTTCCCCCGCTCCTTGCCCGTTCCACCGAGGGTGACCCCTTGAAACAACGTCACGTAATTTCCGATCTCTGCCGTTTCACCAATCACGACCCCCATGCCATGGTCGATGAAAAACCCGGCCCCGATCTTCGCTGAAGGATGAATTTCAATGCCGGTAAACCAACGAGCCATCTGAGAAATGGCCCGAGGCACGAACGGCACGTTATAGGACTTCAACCAGTGTGAGATACGGTAGGCGAGCAACGCATGAAACCCGGCATAGGTCAACACGACTTCAACCCAGCTGGTTGCAGCTGGATCTCGATCGAATACGGCTTGTAAATCTGCTTTAATGGCCTTGAACATAACGTCTCACAGGCAGTGGAACAACCTTCGTGACATGCCGGAACTTCATTGTTCAGAACATTTTGAATGGGAGAACTACTTTAACACAGGATGCTCAAAAAGGCTGTCCAGCAAGGCCGCAGCGAGCGAAGAGGCCAGGAGGTACGTACCGCACTTCGTGTGGGCCGTTCGCACTTGCAATGGGTCTTGGCGAACGGATAAGCCCCTCCAGTGATTCCGATATCCGAGAAGCTCAACTCTGTATGTTGAGCCTCTGAGCGACGCGAGAACGCCGCTGGCGGACTTTTTCAGCATCCTGTTAGACTTTCTCGATCAAACAAACCGCCTGAGCGGCAATGCCCTCCTCCCGACCGATCATGCCGATGCCCTCTCCGCTCTTGACCTTGACATTGACGAGGTCAGGATCGACCCCGAGCACCTGCGCCATCTGCTTCTGCATAGCGGACAAGTGCGAACTAAGCCGAGGGGCTTGCGCGATAATGATCGTGTCGACATTCACGATGTGATACCTCTTTGCCCGCATCTTCCCAACGACATCCTCCAGCAACTTCAGGCTCGAAATATCTTTAAACCGCTGGTCGGAGCTGGGATAATGTCGACCTAAGTCTCCTTCACCCATCGCGCCGAGCAACGCATCGCAGAGGGCATGGACCAACGCATCAGCGTCGGAATGCCCCAACAGACCCTTATTGTGGGGCACCTCGATCCCGCCGAGAATCAGCTTTCGCCCTGGCCCTAACGGATGGATGTCATAACCACAGCCCACTCGCATCGCCATAGAGTCTCCTTATCACCATACCTCGCCCGTCAGCGAGACTTACGGGGCCGGCGCGACATGCTCCTCATGCCTTTCGAACTCTTCTTGCCCGGTTCACCCTCTTTCACCCTCGACGCCAGAATAGCCTCGCCAATCACCATATCTTCAGGCCTCGTCACTTTGATGTTCTCCCCACTCCCCTCGACGACGGCCACCGGATACCCCAGCCATTCCATTAGGAAGGCGTCATCGGTAGCCCGAACCCCTTCGGCATGCGCTTTCGTGTGAGCGGCCTCGATCCAGTCCCGTCGAAAAGCCTGAGGAGTTTGCGCGAGCCACAAAGGCGTACGATCGACCGTTCGCTCGATCGTCCCATCCGTCCGCACCTGCTTCACGGTATCCCGCATCGGAAGCGCAATAATCGCCGCACCCTCTTTTTTCGCCGCCGCCACAACCTCGGCAATCATCCGAAGCGTCATAAATGGGCGTACGGCGTCATGGATAAGCACAATCTCTGTCTCTGGATGGACCTGAGCGAGTGCAGATCGCACGGAATCCTGGCGCTCGGCGCCACCAGCCACCACCTTTGTCACTTTGGTCAATCGATGCCGCGAAACGATCTCGTTCTCACAATACGCCACGTCTGCAAGCGGAACCGCAAGCACGATTTGATCGATACCAGGAGCGGCCTGCAATGTTCGTAACGATTGTAGAATTAACGGCTCCCCACCCAATGAAAGAAATTGCTTGGGAGTAGAGCCCCCCATCCGAAGCCCACGTCCGGCAGCTGGCACAAGCGCCACGACCAACGGGGCCTGACGGGAAATTGGTTGGATGCGGGGTACGCGAGTCGTGGTCATAAGCAAGACCGTCTGCCCTCGTGCGAACCCGCATCGGCAGGGAACATCGTTCGAGGCCAAAAATAAAGCTGAGGGTTACGGATAGATCGAACAAGCCGAACCATATTCGCGCTCAGATTCTGCGCCACACGTATCTGGCGCGATCCTGCCGGCTCATGATTCATGCGGGTTTCTGCTGCGCAATCACCCGGCTATGGCCGCAGTGTGAGATAGATCGCCTGCCCCTTCCGTTTGAGCAGCAAGAGAACCGCTTGATCCTTGGCAAGACCGGACGCGGCTCGTTCGTAGGACTTGAGCGATGTCACCGTCTTGCGATTGACTTCGAGAATAATATCGCCTTCGCGCACACCCATTTCCTCTGCCGTGCTTCCGGACTTGACCCCCACCACAACCACGCCACGCTCGCTCGTCTTCACTCCATACCGAGACGCGAGTTCATCGTTGAGCTCACGGACTTCAAGATCCGAGAGCATCCCTGTTGGTGCTGCCGATTCCTTATTTTCCTCCGCACCGGACTGTCCTAACGATTTTGGCTGCTCCACAATCGTCACATCCATCGTCTTAGGCTTCTTATCGCGAAACAGTTTGACCGACACTTTCTTCCCGATCGGTGTCTGCGCAACGGCATTGCGCAAATGCGTCGGTGAATCCATCGGCTTGCCGTCATATTCGATAATGACATCTGCGCGCTCAAATCCCGCTTTCTTTGCGGGACTCTCCTCCATCACGTCGCTGACGAGGACACCCTTCGTCTCGGTGATCCCGAACTGCGAAGCCAACTCAGGAGTCAAATCCTGAATGGCGACACCGAGCCAGCCACGGACGACCTTCCCCGTCTTGACCAACTGATCCATGATGGCACGCGACAGATTGCTCGGCACCGCAAACCCGATCCCCATATTGCCGCCGCTTTGACTAAAAATCGCCGTATTGATCCCGACTAATTCGCCGCGCACGTTGACTAACGCACCTCCGGAGTTGCCCGGGTTAATCGCCGCATCGGTTTGGATGAAATCTTCGTACTCGGCAATGCCCATGCTGGCTCGCCCGACTGCGCTGACAATCCCCATGGTCACGGTCTGGGTGAGGCCGAACGGACTCCCCACCGCCAGCACATACTCTCCAACCTCAAGCTGGTCGGAATCGGCCCAAGGAATGGTCGGGAGCCCCGTCGCTTCAATTTTCACAATCGCGATATCCGTCTTCGCATCGGTCCCGATCAGCTTCCCCTTAAACTCCCGCTTGTCCGACAAAAAGACCCGAATCTCGTCGGCTTTGTTCACCACATGATTATTCGTGACGATCAACCCATTGGACTCGACAATCACCCCCGACCCTTGACCCCGCTCTTTTGGCTCTCGCTGAGGGGCTTCACGATCACGCTTAAAAAATTCATCGCCGAAGAACTTGCGAAAAAATGGATCTTCGAGCGGCGAGCCGTGCGGACCTTCTCCTGATTTTCCATTTCGCGTTGCCGCAATGTTGACGACCGCAGGCTTCACCGATTTAGCGATCTCAACGAAGTTTTTTCCACTCCCCCCTGTCATCGGCAACTGTGGTGCGGTCGCCACCGGGCGCACGACCGGGTTAGGGATCTGGTTGGGAATCGGCTCAGGCCCTGCTGTACCGGCCGGCAACCACCCCAGGTTGGACGCCACCACAACGCCGATAATAATCCCTCCAGTCACCAAAGCAAGTGGAAGCAACCCTGCGCGAACGAGTGTCATAGGTGGTCCTTGCGTTTCATCTTCTCTTGACCTAACAGAATGCTGAAAAGTCCGCCAGCGGCGTTCTCGCGTCGCTCAGAGGCTCAACGTACCGAAGCGTACGCCTCGCCTCTTCGCTCGCTGCGGCCTTGCTGGACAGCCTTTTTGAGCATCCTGAATCTATTGTAATATCGACGTCATTCTCTAAGGTGCCAACGGTCCTTTGTGCATAAACCGAGCTTCCCTCAGCCAGCTAAACGATTCACACACACCCGCTGCCTCACGGCTTCTCGCCGGAATATATTCCCATGATGGCATGGAGAAACTTGATCGCCTCCGCCTTAGGCCGCTGAAACGAGTTTCGCCCAATGATGGAGCCAAACCCGCCGCCGTCACGAATGGCACGCGCCTCCTCAAACACATGCTGATCCTCGCTCTTGGCCCCTCCGGAAAAAATGACGACCCGACGCCCATCAAACGAGCTCTGGACCACATGCTTCACCCGCTCCGCCAGCGTGGCGATCGGAATTTTGACCGATTCGTATACCTTCTTCGCCGCAGTCTGCTCAAGATGCGCGGTGGGAAGCTTGACCTTAATGATATGGGCGCCGAGTTGGGCCGCTATCTGCGCCGCATAGGCAACCACATCGACCGCGGTCTCCCCTTCCTTGCTCAACACCGACCCGCGAGGATACGACCACACGACAACCGCCAAGCCACAGTCCTTGGCCTCTTCTGTAATCTCGCGCAGCTGCTGATACATGGCGTTGCAGTGCGAGGACCCTGGATAGATTGTAAATCCGACCGCCGAACAACCAAGGCGAAGCGCATCTCTTACACTACCGGTGACCGAGGGCAAGGGATCTTTCTCGTCATGCAAGACATCGTGACTGTTCAACTTGAGAATCAGCGGAATCTGTCCGGCGAACTCAGCGGCGCCGGCCTCAAGGGATCCCAGCGGAGCTGCGTAGGCATTGCAGCCGGCATCGATGGCCAATTGAAAATGATAGAGAGGATTATACCCCCCTGGATTGGAGGCAAAGCTCCGGGCCGGACCATGCTCGAATCCTTGGTCCACCGGAAGGATGACCAATTTTCCCGTCCCAGCAAGCTTGCCGGACCGCAGGAGGCGAGCAATATTCGTGCGTGTTCCCACATTGTCGCTGCTATACCAACTCAGAATCTCTTGAACTCGATCAGCCATGTCTCTCCTCCCGTGATTCGTGAAACGTGACCCGTTAGTGCCTACTCAGGGGTTCAGGCTGAAGGCTGAAGTATTCTGACCTCCGACCTTCAGTCTAAACGCCTTCAGCCTATCCACCTGATTAATTATATTCGTTTGCCTTGGATGAACTCCTCGGCATCACGCACGTCGTTTGCGCTGCCGATGACGAACGGCACCCTTTGATGCAATTGCCTGGCCTCCACGTCGAGGATACGTGTGGTGCCGGTGCTGGCCTTGCCACCAGCCTGCTCCATAAGCCACGCCAACGGATTGCCCTCGTAGAGCAACCGGAGCTTACCTTCCGGCTTGTTCAGCTCACCAGGATAGAGATAGACGCCTCCTCCGAGGAGAATCCGGTGCACGTCGGCCACCAGACAGCCGGAATAGCGTCCGCTGTAGGGCCGACCCGTGGCGGTGTCTTTTATTTTAAGGTAGTCGAAATATTTCTTCGTCCCTTCCGGCCACTGATGATAATTCCCCTCGTTTACGGCATAGATCTTCCCTCGGTCAGGAATGTGGATCTGCTCGTGGGACAAGAGATATTCGCCGATGCCGGGCTCCAATGTAAACCCGTGGACTCCCTGTCCAATCGTATACACCAGCATCGTACTCGCCCCATAGAGGAGATAACCCGCAGCCACTTGTTCCGTTCCATTGCAGACAAGCTCATCCATGGTCGGCATCCGGTCTTTGCGCTTGGTTTTCACCACGGAAAAAATTGTCCCGAGTGGCATATTGCAATCTGTGTTCGATGAGCCATCGAGCGGATCAAAGAGCAGCATGTACTGGGCCAGCGGCCAATTCTCTGGAAGCAGAACTGGTTTTTCCATTTCCTCAGACGCCAGCGCACATACGTATTCACTCTGGTGAAATGCCTTCAGAAAAGTCTCGTTCGCAATCGCATCCAGCTTCTTAACGGTCTCGCCCTGTACGTTAACCTCGCCGGTTGTTCCCAGGATATCACTGAGCCCTGCACGTCTCAGATCCTGCGCGATGAGTTTCCCAACCAGACCGATCTGAGCCAGAAGACAGGCAAGCTCCCCTCCAGATTTCTGGTCAACTATCTGCTTCTGGGCGATAAATCTGCTTAAAGTAAGAAGAAACTGACTCATGGTTGGCGTAAGTATAACCGTTTTGGACAGGGCGGGCAACGAACGGTTGCTTTCCTCATTGAATCGGTGAAGGAGCCAGCCCTCGATTGACGAGATCGGCGACGATCGACCCGATGATGACCTTGGCCTTCATGCGAACCGGAATGCGCCGCTCATCGTTGGTAAACCAGACGCGGATATTCCCCTGGTTGAGAAACAGACCTTGGAATGGCATCACGACCAACACGCGGACCGCTTCAACTTCGCCCCAGGGACCACTGACCGTCTCAATCTCCTCAACCTGCACGTCCAGTTTACGATTCTTTTTATCATGAAACACATTCATGGAAAGCGACGCGCCTGGCTGGAACGAAAGCTCACTCCGCGCAAAATAGAGACAGGAGATGACATCTTGGGTACCGGGAGGCATCTCCAATGTTTCGGTCGCTCCTCCTTTCACCATCGTGACCTTCCCATCGTTCTGATGAAACGTATATTCAATATCCTCTTTCTTCTTTCCTTCTCTCCGCTTGAAGAACAGATGCTCTGGGAGCAACGTGGCAGAATCCACAATGGACTCAACCCGGTTATCCACAGGAAAGAATTTGGTGATGGCCGGCCTCGACTGCGCCGTCGTGATCAATTTCGCCCGCGAACGGCCTCCGTCCATACCGGCATCACTGACCGCCATCACAGCTGTGCCGGCTGTGATGTTCAGCCAAGAAATCTCGTAGGTGAGCTGTTCTCCAACTTGGAAGGATCTAGCTGATGAAGGATTACTGCTAGGTTCAGCCCACGAGGCAGTGCCGCTCATAGCACCCATGATCAGGCATGCCAGCACAATCGGAATACGAGAGACACGAGCAGGTATCGGTAAATTACCTCGCTGATAATGACGAGTCGGCTGGTGAACAACCATGTGCGGTGGGCTTGCACGCTCCTTTGTCAAGGAGACCGCGATAGCAACACCCTCCAGCAGGATGCTCAAAAAGGCCGTCCAGCAAGGCCGCAGCGAGTAAAGGCCTGAGGCGTACCCTTCGGGTACGTTGAAGGCCTGAACGATGCGAGAACGCCGCTGGCGGGTTTTTTCAGCATCCTGCTAACAGCCAAGGGCCTGTTTGGCCGCTATCAACTCGCCCTCGATCACAGCGCGGAGCATGGCCAAGCGCTCCGGCGAGGTGGCTTCGAAACGTAACACGAGGGCCGGCTGGGTATTTGAGGCTCGAATCAGGCCCCACCCATCATCGAAGATGGCGCGGACACCATCGATGGTCACAACATCACGGACCACCAGCTTGGACGGGCCAAGCGCTTCGCCGGTCCTCGCATAGACTGCCAGCTGTTCCTGCACGTTCCTGACCACTTCGAACTTCATGGAGTCCGATACATCATCACGAATCTCCGGCGTGACGGATGTTTTGGGAAGATCAGCCACCAACGAGGAGAGGGAGCGAGTCGTCTTGGCCAGAATCTCCACCAGTCGGCATGAAGCATAAATCGCGTCGTCATACCCAAAATATCGATCGGCAAAGAACATGTGCCCGGACATTTCGCCGGCTAAGACAGCCTGCTCGCTCTTCATCTTCGCCTTGATCAGGGAATGACCGGTTTTCCACATGATTGGCCGCCCCCCCCGCTTCGCAATATCGTCGTAGAGACTCTGCGAGGACTTGACCTCTGAGATGATGGTACTCCCAGGCTTTGCCGCCAAAATATCACGTGCGTAGATCACCATCAGGCGATCGCCCCACAACACATTTCCCTGTTCATCAATGGTCCCGATGCGGTCGGCATCGCCATCGTACCCGATCCCGACATCGGCCTTGTGCTGTTTGACCGCATGAATCAGATCGTCGAGGTTCTCTAACACCGTGGGATCAGGATGATGGTTTGGAAATCTCCCATCGAGATCGCAATAGATCCCTGTCACACGACAACCCAAGAGCTCCAACGCCTGTTGAGCCACTAACGACGCCACCCCATTCCCACAATCGATGACCACATGCAGGCGCTTGGCATCGACGTGGGAGAAGTGTGTCTTTATGTAGGCCAAATAATCGGGAATGATAGGATGTTCCGATAACTGTCCCGCTCCAGAGACAAACGACCCGGCTTCCATCACGGCTCGAAGCGCCTGGATCTCGTCTCCATAAATGGCATGCTTCCCGATGCAGATCTTCAATCCATTGTATTCAGCCGCATTGTGGCTCCCGGTAATCATGATACCGCCGTCAACCGGCAGCTGAAACAGCGAGAAATACACGAGCGGCGAAGGACAAATCCCGATATCGACGACATTCAATCCGCCGGCAAGGAGTCCTCGCACAAGCGCTGTATGGAGCCCCGGAGAACTCAGTCGGCCATCCCGCCCGACCGAGATCGTCTTCACTCCACGATCTTTGACATAGGTGCAGTAGGCACGACCCACTTGTTCAGTAATCGATTCCGTGAGTTCCTGACCCACGATGCCACGGAGATCATATTCGCGAAAAAGTCCCATTCCTAACTCCTGTGATGAGTGATGTGTGATGAGTGATCAGTCATGCAATATAGAGAATATCCCAACCCATCACTGATCACTATTTCACGCCTCTCCCATAATCATCCTGAAACCGCACAATGTCGTCTTCGCCAAGATAGGGTCCGTTTTGCACTTCAATGATATGCAGCATCTCTTGGCCAGGGTTTTCCAACCGATGTCTGGTTTCAAGAGGAATTTCTGTACTATGACCAATGTTGAGATCAAAGACCTCATCGCCCCTGGTCACCCTCGCCGTCCCGGCAATGACCACCCAATGCTCGCTTCGTCGATGATGCATCTGTAGTGAGAGCCGCCCTCCCGGCTTCACCGTCACGCGCTTCACCTTATACCCCGGTCCCTCTTCTAGAATCGTATAGGAGCCCCAAGGCCGATGCACCGTCAGATGTTCCAGGTGTTCCGGAGCATTCTGGCTTTTGAGCACGTCGACCAATTGCTTCACCTCTTGCGCACGGGACTTTGGACAGACCAGTGTGGCATCCGGCGTATCGACGACCACCATGTCGGTCAGCCCAATCGTCGCCACAAGCCGGCGATCTCCGTAGACGATCGACCGGCGGCTGCCCAGGTCGACCACACGACCGATGACAACATTGCCGGCCTTATCCTTCGACGCCACCTCATCCAAACTCCCCCAACTCCCGACGTCAGACCACTGAAAGGACACAGGCACAATCGCCGCTTTCTTCGATCGCTCCATCACACCCGTGTCAATTGAAACCGGCTTGAGTGCGCGATAGGCATCGTCGATGGCCTGCCGGGGCGACCCCGACTGTATCAATTGACCGATCCTTTCGATCCCGCGAAAGAGGCGAGGTTGATGGCGTTTGACTTCGGTGAGAATCGCCGCGGCACGCCACACGAACATCCCGCTGTTCCAATAATAGTCCCCGGCCTTGAGGTACTGCGCGGCTTTAACAGCGTTGGGTTTTTCAACAAACCGGTTGATCGGGTGCCCCTTGAGCGCTCCTTGTTTCGTCAATGTCACTTTCCTATTCGGCCTGATATAGCCATAGCCAGTTTCCGGACGGATCGGCTTGATGCCGAACGTCACCAGATAGTCCTGCTTCGCCAGCGTCGCCGCCAACGAGACCGCCGCATCGAACGCGCGCTGTCCTTTGATGACATGATCGGCAGGCACCACCACCATGATCGCGTCAGGATCACGACGGACGAGCTCTAACGCAACCAACGCAATGGCCGGAGCGGTATTACGCCCTTCCGGTTCAAGCACAAAATTATCGGCAAGCGCGTCCTTCCATTCACTCAGCTGGACGCGAATGGACTCTGCCTGGGCGGGATTTGTGGAAATCATCACCCGGTTCGGTGCCGACGCACACACCACTCGACGCATAGTCTGCTGAATGAGCGTTTCGTCTCCCATAATCCGCAGCAACTGTTTAGGAAACAGCTGCCGACTCAGCGGCCAAAACCTGGTGCCGCTGCCGCCTGCCATGATGACGGGATACAGGTGGGAACTCACATCGTTACTCACGATACTTGAATTGTGACTGGCCATACATGCAATCCTTCTATGCCTCTACCATTTAACGATTGACGGTTATTGCGTGCGATGCTGCTGGGCGTCCAGAATCATTTCAATGAGTTCACGAACCGCTCCCTCTCCACCCTTCTTCCGGCAGATATAGTCGACCGCCGCCGCAACCTGCGGCATCCCATCGGCCGGTGTGGCCGAAAATCCGACCGCCTTCAGCGTCTCAAGGTCGTTGATATCGTCGCCAATGTACGCGACCTGGCTGAGTGTGAGCCCATAGCGGGCCGACATGTCACGAACCAGCGACAACTTATCCATCACCCCTTGGTGCAACTCGGTGATCGTGAGCTTCTCGGCGCGCCGCGCCACCAACTTCGTCCGCTCCTGGGTCACGATGGCCGTAATGATCCCGGCCCTCTGCAACAATTTGATCCCCATCCCATCGCGCGTGTTGAATTTCTTCCACTCATCGCCGGACTCGGCATAGTACATTCCCCCGTCCGTCAGCACACCGTCAACATCGGTGGCAAACAATCGAATTTGCTTGAGCAGCTTGCGTGCCACCTTCCCGGATCGCGATGTGTTCGGAGATGATGCTCGTGGAGCCATAGTGTGAACGCTAGGTGTTTCCTGTTGCCATATTACTGACCACACTTATCACTGCAAAACAAAAACTGAAACAGGCAAAACACGAAGTAATAACGAGCGTTACCCGCTCCCCGTTAATTCTGGGTGAACGCGAGGCGTGGAGCGTGCCTGATAAATCTGGCGAGCGCCTCTTTCCAATTGGGAAGCTGCGCTCGGACCGTACCCAACCGGCCTTGGGCAAGAACAGAATAGGGAGGACGTTTCGCGAGACGTCCTGCCTGAGCGGTCGTAATGGGACGAACCGGAGTGGAGAGATCCATGAGGCTGACGATAGCCTTTGCAAATTCATGCCAGGTACAATCGCCGGTATTCGTCACATGACAGATTCCTCGCAGATCACTAGTGGCAAGATCCAATAAGGCCTGGGCCAGATCGTCCGCATTAGTTGGGCAACCTCGCTGATCCCCTACCACGTCGAGGGATGACTTCTCACTCGCCAGCCGCATAATCGTCTTCACAAAATTGCTCCCCGCATGTCCATAGAGCCACGCCGTTCGAACCACCAGCGTGTTGGGACAGCCCGTCAATGCAGCGATTTCCCCCGCTCGTTTGGATTGCCCGTATACATTGACGGGATGGGGCACATCCTCTTCACGATAGGGAGTCGTCTGCATCCCATCGAACACATAGTCTGTTGACAGATATATGAGTCTCGCATTGAGCGTCGCGGCAGCACGAGCCACAAAAGTGGTACCTTGAGCGTTCACCGCCATCGCACGATCGGGCTCGCGCTCTGCCCCATCGACATTAGTGTAGGCGCCGACATGCAGAATGACAGTGGGACGAGCAGCCACGATCTGAGACTCGCTGTCAGATTGCGTGAGGTCAAACTCCGGCAGATCTTTCAGGATGAGATCTTTCTCCGAGAAGGCCTGCTGAAGCGCATGGCCTAGCTGCCCCTGCGCGCCAGTGATCAGGATCCGCATGCCAGATCCTGATTGAGCCGCTGCCGGTACTGTTGTTCATAGTACTGGCGAAACTCGCCAGACTTGATCGAACGCCACCAGTCCTCATGCTTCTGATACCATTGAATGGTCGCGCGCAATCCCTCTTCAAATGGTATGACAGGGCTCCACCCTAATCGACGCAACTTGCTGCAATCCACCGCATAGCGGCGATCATGTCCGGGTCGATCCTGTACCAATCGAATGAGGTCGCGGGGCTTGCCCAGATGGCCGATAATCTGTTCGGCCACGGTGATATTCTCCCGTTCATTGCCCCCGCCGACGTTGTAGATCTGTCCCGGCTCACCTCGAAGGAATACATGCTCGATCGCCGAGCAATGGTCCTGCACAGCCAGCCAATCGCGGCACTGGCGTCCATCTCCATAGAGTGGGAGAGGCTGGCTGTCGATCGCGTTGGTGACGAACAACGGAACGAATTTCTCCGGATACTGATTCGGCCCATAGGTATTGCTGCCCCTGGTCACCATCACCGGAAACCGATAGGTTGTCCAGTAGCTCAGGGCCAAGAGGTCTCCACCAGCTTTGCTAGCTGAATAGGGACTTCGCGGAGCCAGGCGATCACTCTCAATCGACATCCCGATTTCAACGCTGCCGTAGACTTCATCTGTGCTGACTTGCAGAAATCGCTGCAGGCCAGCGCGACGGGCTGCTTCAAGCAGCACGCCGGTTCCCACCACATCGGTCCGTGCAAAGGCTCCCGGGTCGAGAATAGACCGATCGACGTGGGTCTCCGCCGCAGCATTGATGATCCCCTCAACTTGATGCTCGCGAATGAGCCGTTCAACCAGGGACTGATCTCCAATATCCCCATGCACAAATATATGCCGGGCATGCGTCTCGATTGCCTTGAGATTTGCGGGATTGCCTGAATATTTCATCGCATCGAGATTCACCACCATATGGCCACTCTCAACAACCAGTCGACGTACGAGGTGCGACCCGATGAATCCGGCTCCTCCGGTTACGAGAATTCGCATCTTAGGGTCTTGACTGGGTGAGAGGTTCTAGGTTCATCGCGCGTGAGTCCTACATCTTATTTGCGCCAGTTTGCGCTACAAGCTGATTGGCCAGGTGGAGGGATTCGATCGTTCCAGCGTCGGTCCACCACCCTTCCAACATATCCCAGGTCATTGTTCCACCTGCGATATACGCGTTGTTCACGTCGGTAATTTCAAGCTCACCTCGGCCCGACGGCTTGAGCGTCTTAATGATGTCAAATACGGATGCATCATAAAAGTACATACCCGTGACCGCATACGCCGATCGGGGATTCGCCGGTTTCTCCTCGATCTTCACGACACGATCCCTCTCAAGGATAGGCACCCCAAACCGTTGCGGGTTCTTGACCTCCTTCAAGAGGATTTTCGCGCCCTGTTGTTGTTTCCGAAAGGCATCAGCAGCGCAGGCAATGTGGCCCTCGATAATGTTGTCGCCCAAGATGACACACACAGGCTCACCATCGACAAAGTGCTCGGCCAATCGGAGGGCGTCTGCAATGCCGCCCTCCCCTTCTTGATAGGAATAATTGAGCCGCTTTAGGCCGAAATCTTTCCCGTTGCCCAGCAATTTCAGGAAATCCCCTGCGCTGTTTCCTCCCGTGACCAGCATTACTTCTTGAATACCGGCATTGGCCAGCGCCTGGATGGGATAGTAAATCATGGGCCGATCGTAGATCGGCAGCAAATGCTTATTGGTGACTTTGGTGAGCGGCAGCAGTCTAGTCCCGAGTCCACCGGCAAGCACGACACCCCTCATCAGCTACACACTCCTCTCAAGACAGGACTGTGATCCATAGTCCGCGATTAATGAATTGTACACTGATCGCACGGATGTACAAACCGAAAATACATCTTGGAATTGGGTGGGAAATGGTCTTCGAGCGATCGCTCAATGGATATGCTCAATGCTGCGGGATGACATCGGAGTATAGGTCGGGACAGCCTCGTTGAGCCGGCGGACCAGTTCATCGTCATCGCCATGACTCACGGCAGCCTCAAGATGGGCGATCACTCGATCGAGGCGATCCGATTGAATCGCTGAAGCATTGATAGCGCGCCGGATTTTTGCATGTGCCGTGGGCTCGACTTGTTCCGTCTCTTCAAAGAGCTCCTCGTATAATTTTTCTCCTGGACGCAAGCCGCTGTAGACAATCTGAATATCCTGGTCCGGCACAAGACCAGACAGCACAATCATATTTCTAGCCAGGTCGACCACTTTAACTTGCTCACCCATATCCAATACAAATACCTCGCCGCCCTGCCCCAAGAGACTAGCCTGCAACACCAATTGCACCGCTTCCGGGATCGTCATGAAGAACCGTTTGATCTCAGGATGGGTCACCGTGACCGGTCCTCCCCTTCGAATCTGGTCCGTAAACAACGGAACGACACTCCCGTTACTGCCCAGCACATTCCCAAATCGGACCACGGTAAATTTCGTCCGCCCTCTATGGCTCAGACTCTGAAGTAGGTCTTCGGCCACCCGTTTCGTGGCCCCCATCACACTCGTAGGATTCACGGCCTTGTCCGTGGAAATGAGCACAAAGCGATCAACGCCGCTCGCCAACGACGCCTCCGCCACAGTCTTCGTTCCAAACACGTTATTGCGAACGGCCTCTTTCGGATTCAACTCCATGAGCGGCACATGTTTATGCGCAGCAGCATGAAAAACAAGCTCCGGGTCCGTCTGCTGCAACACTTCCGCCACGCGCTCAGGAACCGTCACATCTCCGATGGCCGAGATGATCGTGATCTTTGGATACAGCGCCCGCAATTCAAGGTCAAGGGCAAACAGGCCGTTCTCATATCGCTCAAAGAGAATGAGCATAGACGGGTGATATCGAGCGATCTGTCGGCAGAGCTCAGACCCGATCGATCCCCCGGCGCCTGTCACGAGCACTCGCTTCCCTTCGAGTAACGGATGTAACTCCTGCCGATCCATCTGAATAGGCTCACGCTGCAGAAGGTCCTCCAGGCTCATCGGCCTGACCTGTCTCAGGGCCTCCGGATTCGCCAATAGCTGTTTCACGCTCGGCAAGGTTTTGATGGGAACCTTGCACCCCTCCGACGCGGCAAGGATTCGCTGCTTCAGTGCGGTCGAAGCCGAAGGAATCGCCACAATGATCTCGTGTGCGACGAGGCCTCGCGCCAGACGCGGGATATCCGCAACAGCCCCCACGACGGGGATCCCGTGAATCTTCATCTTCCGCTTGATCGGATCGTCATCCACCAAACCGACCGGCCGGTAGTGAGCCCTCCCGTCGCTCAGCATATCCCTAATCAACAATTCACCGGCATTGCCCGCTCCCACCACCAGTACTCGTCGAGCCGTCGGGTTCACCGCATGAAGCCATTCGCGGAACCAGCGAACGACCAACCGGATACCGGCGAGAAAGAGTCCGCTCAGTATACCGGTCAGGATGATGATCGAACGGGGATACGCGAACCATCCGAGAAGACCATGCGCCACACCGAAGAGCACCGAAGAACTGACGACGGAGGCCCAGAGGATACGGCCTAAATCATGGAGACCGACATAACGCCACAGTCCGCGTTGAATGCCGAATGCCACGAGACCAGCCCCATAAATCGCCACGACAAAGGGAAGGCCTTTCAGGAACAGCCGCGCATAATCAGAGGGAATATCCCCATCAAAACGGAAGAGAAACGCCAGCAGATTAGCCGCAATGATCAGCAAGAGCTGGACACCAATCACTAGCACCAGACGATGCTTGATCAGACTATGCCCAAATCGGCTGGAGAGAGCCTCGAATATTTTCAGAGCATACGATCTCACAGGCGCGTCTCAGTGGTACATATTGCCTGCGTGAGGCACTCAGCGACTTGGGTGACCTGGTCCGGTGTCATGCCGGGAAAAAACGGGAGCGCAATGGTTCGTTCACAGATGTGTTCGGTAATAGGAAAGTCTCCTGGTTTAAACCCAAACTGCTCGACATAAAATGGCTGCAAGTGAATGGGAGCAAAATACTTATTACAGCCGATCCCATTTTCTCGCAAGGCAAGAAGAATCCGATCCCGATCCGCGCGGGTAAAGCGATCAGTCAGTCGCACCACGTATACGAACCAGCTAAGACGTCCCTCCTGCGGAGCCACTGGCCGCACGAGGGTGTCAAGATGGCCGAGCCGCTCGCGATAGAGATCGGCTACCGCGGCGCGTTTTTCCAGCAACTCCTCAATCCTGGATAACTGAGCCAGACCGAGGGCGCTGTGGATATCGCTAAGCCGATAATTGAATCCTAACCTCGCATGCTCTAACCAGCCTTGCCCCTCGTCGCGCCCCTGATTGCGCATACTCCGGCACAGTGCAGCCACATCGTCCCTATCGGTGAGAATCATCCCCCCTTCACCCGTTGTCATTTGCTTATTCGGATAAAAAGCGAGGCACCCTCCATCGCCGAACGATCCCGCCATTTTCCCAAAAGCCTCAGCTCCGATGGCCTCACATGAATCCTCAATAATCGCCAATCCCCTCCGGCGCGCGATCTCTTCGATACGGTCCCACTCCGCACAACGGCCAAATACATCCACGCCGAGGATCGCCTTCGTCCGCGGCGTAACGGCGGCTTCAATTTTATCGGGATCGATATTGTACGTCTCACAGTCGATGTCGACAAAAACCGGACGCGCACCCTCCATCAACACACAATTCGCCGAGGAAATGAAGCTGAATGGCGTGGTAATGACCTCGTCATTCCGCCCAATGCCCAAGGCCCGCACGAGCAAATGCAGTCCGCTGGTCCCACTGTTTACGGCGATGGCATGCTTCACACCGATGTATCGTGCCATGGCCCGCTCGAACTCCGGCACCTTCGGTCCCAAGCTGAGAAATGTCGATTCGACTACGTCCAGCACTGCCTTTCGCTCCAGCCAGGTTAGATCAGGCTGAGCCAGCGGTATTTTCATGCCATCAGAACCCAAGAGCCACCTCATTCGGTTTAATAATTTTTGCTGGATTTCCGGCTACGACCATCCCATCCGGCACGTCTTCTCGCACGACTGAACCAGCTCCGACAATACAGCGCTTCCCAATAGTAAGATTCGGCAGCACGACAGCGCCAATTCCAATATGCGTGAACTCCCCTACCGTCACTCGCCCGGCAAGACGGACGCCAGGTGAAAGATGGGCATGCGCCCCGATCCGGCAATCGTGGTCCACCGACGCACTCGTATTCACAATGACATTGTCACCGATCTCCGCATCGACGTTCACCACAACTCCTGCAACAAGCAGACTGCCGGCCCCAATTTTGACGCGGCTCCCCAGAAGCGCTGAGGGGTGAATAGCCGCAACCAGCTCAAACCCCGAAGCGCGAGCAGCATCAAACACCTCCCGACGGCGAAAGTTATCGCCAAGCGCGACGACCATACCCCTCACACCGTCCTGGATCAGTTTTCGAAAATGGGCTCTACCGCCCAGCACTCGATACCCTGAACGAGTGTCGCCAGCAAGTTCCGCACTGTCGTCCAAGAGGCCGACGATAGCGCACGTTCCAACTTTTTCAAGGACATCCAGCACGACTTTGGCGTGCCCACCGGCGCCGTATACAACAATCTTCATTCTGAATTCAGAGGTTTCTCTTGGTTCCAAAATCGTCATTCACTCCGCCCTGACCGTACAGACCTTCCCGACGCAGAAACACTCCAACAGTACGAAACAAGATTTTGGCATCAAGCCACAAGGTAAAATTGTCCACGTACCAAATATCTAATTCGATCCGGCGAACCCAGGGTAACGCATTACGCCCATTAACCTGAGCCCACCCTGTAATGCCAGGCTTGACTTCAAGCCTGCGACGCTGATGGAGAGTATACTGGCTTACCTGGTACTCTAGCGTTGGGCGGGGACCCACTAGGCTCATATCTCCCTTCAGAACGTTCACGAGCTGGGGGAGCTCATCCAGGCTCCATTTGCGGAGCAATACACCGACTCGGGTTATTCGGTCATCGCTGTCAGCAATCGTCGTCCTCAAACCTTTGCCTGAGGCGCCGTGAATCATGGTGCGGAATTTATATATCTTGAACAAGCGACCGTCTCGCCCAACTCTCGGCTGAACGAATATCGCCGGCCATCCAGATTGAAGAATAACCGCCAATGCAATGCCAAGGAGCAATGGCGCAAGCAGGCACAACACGATCGCTGACACGATACGATCGCACACATGTTTGACGGCCAGCTGAAATCCTCTCCCCCTCAGACACATACATTCCTGGCTTCCAATAACTTCCGGTAGTGCCCCTCAATAGAGTCGCACATGCGAGTTTCGTTAAAATATCGTTCGACGCGCCGCCGACCCGCCGCGCCAAATTCCTCTCTTTTCTGTTCATCCGCGAGCAGCTCGATCACCCGTTCGGCAAATCCCTGAGCATCATCAGGCGGCACCAGATAACCCGTCACACCGTTCTCCACAACCTCGGCCACAGGACCGATTAAGCTGCCGACCGTCGCCTTTCCCATTGCCATCGCTTCCGCAAACACCACACCGAAACCTTCCCGTTTCGTCGGCAACACAAACACATCCATGGCTTCCATCAGATCTCGGACATCGTCCCGATGTCCGAGAAACAGGACATACGGCATAATTCCGAGCTCGCCGGCCCGTTGCTGCAAGGCGCCTCGAATCGGCCCGTCACCCACAATCATGAATATCGCATCCTGCCGAACTGCCAAGATGCGCACCGCCATTTCAAGAAAACAATCCATGCCTTTGTCAGGAACCAGTCGAGCGACAGTCCCGACGACCAAACTTCGCGGTCTCACACCCAACGCAGCCCGAAGATTACCAGGTCCAGATTTCGAAGGCGAGAACTTCTGCAAGTCAAGTCCCATTGGAACTGTCACAAGTTTCTCTTGAGCATGTACCACACGCTCTCTCAATCCATCGGATCGAACGCTCTCTGTGTCCACAATAATCAGATCCGTGAGACGGGCCATCCACCGTTCAATGACGATATAACGCCAGCGCACTGCAGGTCGAAGATTTGAGTGAAAGGGAAATGCATGGGCCGTGTGGATGATGATCGGTGCGCCTGCAAGACGAGCGGCCAGCCGCCCAATCACGCCGGCCTTGGAGGTCTGTGTATGAACAATGTGCGGACGAAGCCGGCGAATCAATCCCCACAACTTAAGAATGGCCACAAGATCCTGGACAAGCCTTACGGTTCTTGCCATCGGGACGTTGTACATGTGAGCGCCGGAAACCTCTCGACAACCGAGATCGCCAGGGGCGTCGGGCTGGGCTCCAGTTGAGCAGGCGATCGCCACCTCATACCCACGGTGATGCAGGTACTTTGCGAGCGGCGCGATAAATGCGTGCGCTGTCAGTGCAATCGTACAAACGTGCAGCACTCGCACCCTGTCTATCGGGGCCATCGATCGTACTAGAACTCCTCTTTGGCCCAGAACAAAAGCAGCTTTGCAGACTCAAGAACGACTTCTCTCGCTGAGTCTCTGTCCCTCCACCATCGATCGGCGATAAACCCGTCATACGGGCCGCCGACAGCCATCACCTGGACAGGAATGGTGGAAACGACGATTCGATCAAATATGGCCTGTGCGCGCCGGACATGGAAGCGGCTGGTGATGATAAGCAGAGAACGGACCATAGGACGCTGCGGAAGCAAGTTAACTACCGCGCGAGCCTCCGCTATTGTGCTGACTGCTCCTGCTCCTATCATCTCTATTCGATCCTCCGGGACACCTTTCTTCAGCAAGATCGCTCGGCTGATATCCTCTTGACGTGGAAATGGGACACCCATCGCATCTAATTGAGCCAATGACGGCTCTCTCACAGGACGCGAGATCCAGATCCTGGTGATGAGCCCTTGGTGGAATAAGTCAGCCGCATACATCGCTCTAGAAAAATGCCCAGCCAGGACAAGACCAATATCAGCAGACCGTGGCTCGGTTTCTACAATCAGGAGATGCCCGGCATAGAAAAATCCTCCGATACCGAGACTGATGACTGCCAAGATGACTCCTACTGCTATCAGGAATTTGCGAGCTTTTCGAGAGTTCATCTGAAGCTTGACCGCTGACTAAGTTAACCGATAGAAATTACATGGGCATGAGAGACGTTCGGACAAGAATCTCACCATGATCGTTGTCGACTATCAATGCTTCTGCGAGACATATCCGCAGACCAATTGATAGCGCCCCACCAGAAAACCGAGGACCTTCATCGTATCCATAAGGGAAGCGAGCCCGATCACGCGAAGGAAATGGCTCGGCCTAATAAGCCAGTTGAAAGTCGCCCCACGCACAACTGGCAGATAAACCCAGCGAAGGGCGCCATACATGAATACCATGGGAACTATGACCTGCCAAAACGTGCTTGCCAGAACGACTACGCATGCCGTTCCTCCCAGATAGAGGACCTGATCTCTCTTCAACGCTCCTGCACGAACTGCACACTGATGGTAAAGCAACCACTTTCTGCGCACCACCGATACCTGGGAAGGGACGTCATAGTGCGGTGTGACTGGCTCCACCATCACACAGCGACTCCCGAAATGACCCAAAAATCGTTGCGTCCATTCTTGATCCTCCACCGCCTCGAGATCTTCACGAAAGTAGCCGATTGCTTCGAATACAGATCGATCAATTAATGAGCACGGAACGACTGGAACTGGGCGATTGCCCCATGCCACCGCACAGAGTGCCCGCTGAAAAACAGTTTTCGGAATGTATTGGCAAGTCCCAAAGACCGCAGGCGCTCCCGTTTGACGATGCATCGCTTCAAGCGAAGCTAGCCAGGAAGGAGGAGGAAGCATTCCACAGTCCAGGAGAACAATCCAACTATTCCGCGCGGCCTTGATACCGATATTGCGCCCGATTCCGCATCCTCCTCGACGTCCCATGATGCAGCGAACAGGAGCACCATTCTGAGCCCATTGAGCCAGGATATCCGGTGTCCGATCAGTAGACTCCGCATCAACCACGATAATCTCATCAGGCCGGCATGTTTGGGCCAGCAGCGCTTCCAACATGCCCGGCAAGGCCTCTTCTTCGTTCAGCGCGGGAATGACGACAGAAATACGCATTCAGCTAGACCACGAGGAAGTTTGAGGCAGAAGAACGAGCAAAACCTTCTGAAAATTCAAAACTGCTTGCACGTGATGACGCTACGTATGTGGGGCCAACAGCCGTTTTTGACCAGCACACGATCCACCTCTACGCTAATGCACCTGCCTAGCTCGGAGAGTTGAATACGGATGGAAGCGTGGGCACAAACTTTATACCAAGATACCTAGCAGGCCGGGAAAAGCTATTGTGGCGCGATGGAGATTCAATGGTCCACTCGTCTTGGGCAATGGAGGAAAGCCCGGCAAGATGGTTACAACGTTTGTCCTGTAAGGCCGCATCACGCGAAGCGTTGATGCGTACTCTGTTCGGTACGAAGAGCTGCTGAGCGAAGCGAGAATACTGTGGGGGACTTTTTCAACATCCTGCCGGAGTGTTTCAGGCACGTTTCTCACTGTATGTACAGGACACGCTTGACATCTTAAGTAGCTCGACAGAAAAAATGAATGAGGCTGCGTCCCTGCTTTTCTTTCAGAGTAGGCATCCCTGAGTCCACAGTATCAATAGTGGAAAAACCAGAGCGCGTGATGGCCTCTCTCCAATACCATAGAGGGTAATCCTTATCCCCAAGCGATGGATCGTATAGGTATCCGCAAGAAGAAATAGAGGCCGAAATGGACTTGTAGTTATGGAAAAAAGCGTTCAGAAGTATTTTCATGAACGCTTTGCTGAGTGAGAGTGCATGCCGAACGCCTGAGGAAGGCGTCTCATTCAAGACAACCAGTAGCCCATCTCTCTTCAGAACTCGCTTTATTTCCCTTAATACCACCTCCAAACTATCGGCATGGTGAAGTACTGACGATGCTACAACAACGTCTAATGCTCCGTCTTCGAACATCAAAGGAGTAAACAAGCCCTCTATCGGCACAATCTTTTCCTGCCGTCCCCCCATGAGCATGATAATTTTAGGCATCATATCCAACAGAAAATACTTGCTCGAATCCAACGCGTATATCGTGCTCACAGATTCAATCTTGGACAAATACCCGGTCAGCCATCCCCCTCCACACCCCAAATCCAGAACGCAACAGTCCTTTCTCAAGCACGATTTCCAATCTATGAGCTTGACGGCATCCAGATAATTACACTGCTCGGAAATTCTCGAAAGATACTTCTTCGGATCACGAATATACGTTCTAGCTTCAGGGGAGGAAGCCTCCATTGCCTTGTCAAACTGTGAAATATTAACCTCGGTTTGCTCGTGGATCCAGCTTTTATTCATGGCAGTGATTTCGCTTTACGACATCTACGAAGTGAATGACCGATTGTGAATTCAGGATCCCCGAGTACATCATTTAATATTCTCAAGCCGGTATCTTGATGCCAGCAAACGCTGTACCGAGAGTAACCAAACTGCTTTCAGTTTATAGGTAATGCCAAGGCGCCCTCGGATAGCAGCTAATAAATTCGGAACTGCCGCATCCCAATCCCCTTGAAGTTGGGCGATCCTACCTATGCGATAGGCAAGTAGTGCCTCTGCTCGCGGCCGGCTGAATTCATCCAGACTAGGCACATGCCGCCTATATACAGCCTCGGTTCGACGGATCTGTGCGGGCGACGCACCGGAAATATTCGCCCCCCCACTCCAGTAATAACCTAAGCACTCTGGAATCTTGGCGAACTTTTCCGTGACTCTCGACAAGCGAAGCAGCATATCGAAATCCTCGACGGCAATCAGCTCGGCATCTTCACAGATCTCGCCAATCATTTGCAGCACGCTTTTCCTGACTACAATGCTTGAGTTAGGTATCGAATAGGCGGAACACAGCAAACTCTCAAACATGGGCGATACAGGTTGGCCCGATACAATACGGCCTTTCACTGGATTTTCCCCCAATTGCACGACATTCCACAAATCGTGGTACACGACATCGGAGCCTGCCCTCAGGTAAACCAGGCTCTGCTCCAACTTCGCCGACGCCCACCAGTCGTCGGAGTCCAGAAATGCAACGTAAGCTGCACGCGCCAATTTGATGCCGCGATTACGAGGTTGTGCCGGCCCTCCAAAATTTTCAGCGTATTCGTACGTAATATCAAGCGCCGAAAGATAGTCGGCAATAACCTCGGATGTGCGGTCGGTTGATCCATCATCGCACACGATGACTTCGAAGTTGTCGATGGATTGTGAGACAAGCGAATCCAGGCATCGCCGCAGTTCGGTGGCGCGATTGTAGGTCGGAACGATGACGGATACGCTCGGATCTTTGATTCGCTTTGTCATAGCGTAGTACGCCGGGCTAGAATCTCCTGACTTTCACGACGTCAATCCTGCGTCGTAACGTCGGCCATACTGCGGAAAGTCTCGCTGCACTTGAGTAAATGCTCATACGTACCCTGTGCCACTACCCGGCCATGCCCCAGCTCAAAAATGACATCGCACCGTTTTACGGTGGTAAGTCGATGGGCAACCATGACAATGGTCACACTGCGATCAAGCCCTTCGATCGAGTCCATCACTTCCTGCTCGGTCACGGTGTCCAGAGCACTGGTGGCTTCATCAAATATCAGAATCGCGGCCTGCCGATAGAGCGCCCGGGCAACACCGAGACGTTGGCGTTGCCCTCCGGACAGAAAGACACCTCGTTCTCCCACCACTGTCTCGTACCCCATCGGTTGACTCTCAATAAAATCTGCAATACGAGCTTGCATGGCAACCTGCCGAACTCGATCACGATCGACTTCTTGGAGCAGCACACCGAACGCAATGTTAGCGGCGAATGTCGTATCAGCCAAATAAATATGTTGAGGAACATGAGCAATCGTTCGTTGCCAAGGACGCCTTCGTTCACCATTAACCGGTTGGCCATCGACAAGGATACAGCCTCCAACCGGGTCGATCAGCCCCATCAATACATCCAACAAGGTACTCTTGCCGCTGCCCGTACTTCCGACAACGCCCACACGCATGCCTTTCAAAACTTTCAAATTGACGTTATCCAAGATCCATGGCTGGTCGCTGCGATATCGAAAACGTACGGCCTCAAAACTGACGTCGTGCGTAAAAGACAGCGGAGCGGGATTAGGCTGAAGCGCCTCCGGAGGCAACGGCTGATCTAGAAACTCCAGCGTATCGGCTAGAGACTCTTGCCCTCCCGCAATGCCGGCCCACGCAGCATATCCTTGCTGGAGGACCGGCAAGAGCCGTTGGGCTCCTAAGGCCAACGCTCCTAATACCGGCAAGGCTGAAGCTAGGCCGCCAATTTGCAGACTCAACTCATACGCCAATATCGCAATGACACCGATGCCCAATGCCTCAATGGCATATCGAGGACTCATGCCGATAAAAACGCTGTTCCCCTGAGCCCGTCTCAGTTGAGAGTCCGTCTTGTGATAAATGCCGCAGTAGAATGGCTGGGTGCCGTCCAGTAACACATCGCGAATGGCGCCGAGTCCTTCCTGCAGAGCCTGAACCATCTTGTCCGATTCTTGGGCGACGAGGTGGGCGTTATGCCTGAGCCTCCTGCGAAACAATAAGGTGATAAGCCCATACGTCGCTCCGAATCCGATAGCCGCCAGCATGGCAATCGTCGAATCGATGGCAATCAACAACACGGTGATCGCCATCAGCAGCACCGCCGAACTCACGAGCACCAGCACTTGGTACAGCACATTGGCGGTGTGACTCACCTTGAGCGTGATTGCACTGATTACTTCACTGCTATTCCGAGCCGCTTGCACTCGATAAGGCTGGTACAGTGTCCGCCGATAGACTTCAAGACCGATCTCCGTGATACTCCCAAAAGCAAACCGCGTACTACACCAGGACAAGAGAATGCGGATGCCTCCGGCAACAATGGCGGCCCCAATAAAACCAATGGTAATGGGCCACAGCAAGCCCTCGGCCGTAGTGACACCAATAGACGCTCCAATTTTCTTGACGAGAGAAACGCTGAACACCCGATCGGGCGTTGTCAGGATACCGATAAAAGGCAACACCGCGCCGAGACTCACGATCTCCGCGCCGGCGCTGACGAGAATCAAGCCCAGAAGCAGCCAGAACTGCAGCCGTCTCCGCGGGCTGAGATGACACCACAAGCGACCCAGCAGACGCCACAACGCGAACTGCCGATCATGAGCTGGCGCTACAGGAAGGCTAGTCATCCGATATGGCGCACAAGCGAGACCATCGAATTTCCTTAAAGGGAGAAACCGTCATCCACAGTCAGATTCTGCCCGGTCAGATACGTGGATGCATCCGACAGCAGGTAAAGCAGAGTACCCTCGATATCGCGCGGGGCGAGCATCCCCTTCGCACCGCAGTGGACTCGATACGCCTGAAGAAACTTCTCGTCCTGATCATTGCATATCCCCCCCGGGGATATGCAGTTCACACGAATCCCGTCAGCTTTGAAATACTGCGCAAAGTAGCGCGTCAGGTGAATGACGGCGGCTTTGATCGCCGCGTACTCAACGGGCATGGTCATCGATGTTCCGTCATACAGGCCGAACCGAGGTGCCATCGTCCCATAAATGGATGCGACATTCACGATATTGCCCGCGCCCTGTTTTCTGAAAAGCAGACCGAACTGTTGCATGACCAAAAAATAGCCACCCAGATGCAGATTCAGATTTTCACAAAAGTCCCTATACGTCACATCTTCCATCTTTCGTCCGTAGTGACGATTGCGCGGATAGGCGCTGTTCACCACCGCATCGACGCGCCCATACTGTTTCTGAAGCTTTTCAATCAGCCCGGAGATCGACTCACTGCTGGCGATATCCAGCGATGCCGCCTCTGCACGGCCCTGATGCCGACCCACCATCTGCCTCGCAACTTCCGATGCCTTTGCACCATCGATATCGGCAACCACAGGGATTCCACCTTGTTCGGCGACCGCCGAGCAAAACTGCTTGCCGAGCAAGCCAGCCCCGCCGGTGATGACGATGACTTTATTTGTTAACAAGAGATTCCTCGTGCTTCCAGATTATGTGTGATCGCGAAATCATGCGCTATCGAACTCTACTCATGGCACTTCTTGATGTCAGAGGCCCACGCAAACACTTTCCCAGCATTCTGGCCGCCCGCATCACCATGCTGGGGAAAAAGAACAATAACGCCAGCGGATCCAAATCCAACACCCGCCCAAGGTGATAGGGGAAATTGCGCCATCCGACTTTTGACGGGCTCAGCAAGTGGAACGACCACAAATACATGACATGGAGCCGATATCGGCTGCGCTCGGCCCACGTCAGATTTAAGACATGAATCTGTCCGAGCAACAGACGAAAGTACTCCTCGTAGACGATGCGTTCCTTGGTCACGCTGCGAATCGTGGACGAATGCTGTCTGAATCGATTCAACGGCTCCGCCACATAGGCCACGTCGTATCGTGCCGCAATCCTGAAGAAGAGATCCCAATCGCAACAGACGCGATAGGATGACGAGAGATCGCCGACGATCGCAAAACATTCCTTTCGAATCAGTGCAGCACTCAGGTTGGGAATCACGCAAGAATGCAGCAGAAATCGGGACGTCTCTGCCCCGGAAAGCAACGTATCCGTTGAACATCTCGCGCGAAACGACGGTTCCCTGACAGTAAAATCATCGCCCAGCGGATTATCGCGTTCGTCCACCAGCACACTGCGGCAAAATGCCATGCCCGCCGTCGGATGGGTTCGTATCGCCGCCACCAGCCGCTGGATCAGAGACGGGTCACACGCGTCATCGCAATTGGCAAACACGACAAATTCCCCCGTGGCCATCTCAACGCCTTGATTGCTGACTGTGACCCAGCCTCCATTTTGTTCACGCACAACGAGGGTGACCCTGGGGTGAGACTGATACCTCCGAAGCACCCCGACGCTCTGGTCTGTCGAACAATCGTCAATGACCAGAATCTCCAGATCCCGGTAGGTCTGCGCAATCAAGCTTTCCATCCGCTGAACCAGAAACTCCGCATGATTGTAGCTGGCCACCACCGCGGTGACCCAACCGGATTTACGAGGGACCGTCACTGAAGCAGCCCCTTTGTCTCAAGTTCCCTAAGGCTCTCCTCATACCAATCTGCCTGAACGCCTTCCCCGATGACCCATGACACGAAGCGGCGAAGACCTTCCTCCATCGTAACTGCCGGTTCAAAACCAAGAAGAGCGCGCACCTTCGTCAGATCGGCCAGGCTATGCCGGATATCCCCCATACGGAATTGTCCTGACACCCTCACAGGAACGGTTTGCCCCAACATCCGCTGCAAACCATTGGCAATCGTCGATACGTCGATCGCGACACCGGACCCGACGTTGAACACATCCACTAGAGACGCCTCGCTCTCAATGCCGCTGATAGTGGCTGCGACGACATCGTCAATGAAGACGAAATCCCGGCTTTCCTTGCCATCTTCAAAGATGTTGATACTGCCACCGTTGCGTATTCTCGTGGAGAAAATAGATAGGATGCCCGTGTAGGGATTAGACAGGGACTGGCCAGGTCCATAGACGTTTTGATAACGAAATGCCAAAGCTGAAATCCGAAGCGCTTTGCCGATGGTAAGGACCATCTGTTCCTGCGTGAGCTTTGTGATCCCGTACACGGAAGCAGGGCGAACTGGCGCGTCCTCATCGGTGGGCGCCAATCGAGCCGGAACACCGCATAAGGGGCAGTGAACCTCAAAATTGCCGTTCTTCATATTCTCGGCGAAACGACCCACGGGAAACACGCTGCCATGATCCCTACACCAATACTTGCCTTCCCCGTACACGGCGCGCGAAGACGCCACCACAATCTTACGGACGGGAAAGGATTCATTCGCAATCAAATCCAGCAATAACGCCGTGCCCCCGATATTCACGTCAGTGTAGTGCCGGATGGCATACATGGATTGCCCGGTTCCAGTTTCAGCGGCAAGATGAATAACGGTCTCGATTCCGGACAAGGCTTTCATCAAGTCTGTCCGATTCGTCACGCTGCCATGGAGAAACTCCACCTTCCCCTGGATCGAACGGAACAGCGGAGAAGCCTCCGGGTTGGCCCCATGAACCTGAGGGGAGAGATTGTCGAGCACCCTCACTGCATGGCCTTTGGCAAGTAAACAGAGGGCTAGCCGGGAGCCAATAAAACCGGCGCCGCCGGTGATCAAAATACGTTGAATCATAGCCTATGGATTTTTATTCGTTCGTGTCTCTATCGAACCGCCAGAAGAACCGAAACCCACAGTCACTTTGTTGATAAATGTATTCACATCTAGATAGAAATCATCGATGCGCTTGCGTACTGTCTCATGATCCCAATCCCACCATTTAATATCCAACAATGCACTGATGATTTCTTCGGAAAATCTATATTTGAGTATTCTGGCCGGCACCCCACCTACAATCGCATAGGGAGGAACATCCTTGGTGACTACAGCACCAGCGGCTATTACCGCACCATCTCCGACCTTCACGCCTGACAAGATAATTGCGTTCGTCCCAACCCAAACATCATTTCCGATCACCACCTCACCCTTGGTAAAGGTATCCTTTTCAGGCCCTCGGTTGAGATAGTGGGCATAGAAGGGAAAATTGGCGATTCCCTTATAATTGTGCTCGCCACTGGCAATGACCTTTACCCCATAAGCAAAACTGCAATATTTCCCGATACACACACGATCACCGTCCTTAAACAATAAGAACGTTTGAGGGATCACTCCGTAGGTATGGTCTCCAACCAAGACTCTTGGATCGATGTCAGCCCCCTCCGCAAGAACTTTCACCTTGTTGATAAAAAAACTAATGCCGCTGATAATGCCTCGCCACATCTTCTGCGCTACTTCCGCAAGAGTTTCACACTGCAAAGGATAAATCTGTTCGACTGCGAAAAATCTTGCCACTTGAACATCCGGAAAAGGAGCCCGTCTATTCTGAACCATTGTGCAGTCAGCCACGAGTATGCCTCCCGGGCAGACTCTTTTAGTGTCATCGATTGCATCGCGAAACCAAGGCTAAACAGATGCCATCCTTTGATCTCAACTATTTCGAATGAGTCGGAACAGAATTTTTTGATCAACTCAATATCAATCGGACCCTCATGTGGACTGCTCATCTGATAACCAGCTTTCAAGGCCATTTTATATTCGTCGCTGAACAAATCAAACCATACAGGCAATAGATTCAACAGCGCGTACATCATGCGATTGCTGACCGCATCAATAAGTCGAACCCCTATGCGTCTTGCCCCGGAAGTTGAGCGCAATGGCTCATACATATAGACCTTGCCACCGGGCTTCAATACGACAGCAATCTTGGCAAGCATCATTTCCAACTCAACCTCAGGAAGATGATGCAGAAACGCATTCACAAACACACTCCCGAACTTCTCCTGGTACTTTACAGGGCTCCAGTCAACAAGATCACAGCATTCAAACTCCAGGCTCTTCAGGTTGCTTCGAGCCTTTAATTCATTACACGCATTTATCTGTTCCTGCGAGAGATCTATCCCTAGAACTCTCATCCCACGCTCCGCAAAGTATAATGACAACCACCCGCTGCCGCAGCCCAGATCCAGTAAACTCTCATTTGGGTTGAGCAGGAACTTAACGTAATCATTTTCCAGATCTGCTCTGAGCACCTTATTGAGCCTTGGGGTCAGCCTCCATTGATAGGACATGTAACTGCCGTGCTTATCCCACCAGGCCTCCTCCTCTTCATGCCACTTGGCTAGGGATACTGGATCCAGCTTCATTTTATTGCTCTCGCGCATATCGATGCCACAAATCGACCCCACAGACCTAGCGCTTAGCCCGTAGACATTCCAACAGTTTAAGCGGATCGTGAAATAACCGGTAATTGTCATCTATCCATTTTTCCGGCATATTCCACCAATTACTTTCTTGCAAATCGTTTCGAATCTTTTCGTCAAACCTATACCTAATAATCTTCGCCGGCACTCCACCCACAACCGCATAGGCTGGCACATCATGTGTCACCACTGCACCTGCCCCGATAACGGCGCCAATTCCTACTTGTAGTCCGTTCATTATGATCGCATTCTGTCCAATCCATACATCAGGTCCAATGAAGGTTTTCTTGGAAACGACGACCATGTCTTGATCGCTATAGGTCTTCGCCAAGGGTGTATTCCGGAGATAAAACGCAGGATGTGAACTGACACCTATGATCGAATGCTGGGGCAACCCAACACTTACCCCCATCGCGAGAGAACAATACTTTCCAACTTCTGATTCATTTACAATCGAATTCTCTTGAACATACGTATGGTCGCCAATAACTGAATTGATAACGGTCACATTCCTGAATAAGACGCAGTAGCTTCCGAAAACGGATCGCTCATCAAGCCTTACATCGGCATGTATTTGACACGTTGGATTTCTTTCTTTCCATTCAGCCCTCGATATCGCACTCCTTATAGTCGCCTTCATACATTCCGATATGTTTTTCAAAGTAACGATGAGCTTCACAGTTTCTCACATAGCTGCTTATTCGACAGAAGGCCATAAATGAATTCCAGATTTCTCTCAAGATTCTTCCCGTCAAGGGGTCCTATGTATCGCTCCATCACTGCGCGACTCAAGAAGGGATCGAATCGCTCATGGCCGGAACGGAAATCGGCAAACGCAGTCACGAGCGCACCTATACTATCGACGGTAACAAGCTCGGATTTGCCATCGAACGGAGGATCTAGAACCTCTCGATCATTCTTGTAATAGAGGCATGGGATTCCCAAACAGGACGCCTCGAAAAGAGTCTGAGAATAGAGGGAAATGTAAAAGTCGGTTCTCGCCAGCACGGAACTAATCGGAACCGTGTCCAGGATCTCATCGACCATTCCGGGGAATAATTCATCCGTAAAGGCACGATACTGTTCACGGTAGCCATTCGATCTGACCTTCAGGATAATGCGCAGATTGACGCCTTGCTCTTTCACCATCCGCAAGGCTGACAACACCTCGTTCATAAAATCGAATTCCACTGCGAGGTAGGAGTTCAAATCGATGGTGCTGTGCGCCGATGTTCCAATCGTGACCGTCGGACTCGCTCTATTGATAAGACGTGGCGAACACTCCCGCACATAGTGATCCATCCGCGGATCACCGAGACAGACAATATTATCCATCCCGCGATAGTAATGTTCACGGATACTACTCGAGTAGGCATTGATGACGGTCGCGTATTTACTCTCATCCAAAAAGTCACCTGACATCCAGCCGTTAATAATCAAATACCTTGGAATACCTCGGGCTCGTGACACACAATCCACTAGAGCGGCAATCTGCCCGATATTTGCGATCAACACCGTCAGCTTGACCGGACTGCGCAGCAGATAGCGAATCACACAATCCAGCGCGCGCAGGTATTCCGTGATGCGGCTGGAAATTCGCTCTTCAATAATTTTGCACGCGTTGGCTGTGACATCGACTTTTCCAGTCAATATCAAGCGTGCCGTACGCCTCTCGCGAAATGCTTGCATCAAATGATCCGCCTCATTCTGAAACTTCTTCAGTCTTCCCCATACGGGGATGGGACGCTCAGCGAGATACTTGAACCATCCGGCAGCCCAAGAAAAGTGAGCAAGCACTAGTTTTACACGGCCATCGATTTTCAGACGCTGCAACACATCACGAGTCGGATAATACTCCTGGATAAAGACGGCCTGTTTTCTTTGTCGGTAAAAGGCTCGATCGATCCAAGCCATAAGGATACCCTGGCACGCTGTGACAAAATCACGAAAGTAGTGTTTGAGACTTCGATGGCGTATCCGCTCATCTATCCAACGATGAATTGGGAAGAAATACGCCGTCGGTCCCCCATTGTCACTTAGAGCAACCGGAGAAAACGGCAGTCCTATTTCCATGAGAATCTCCTCAACAAGACCAATCTGAGTCCCCACAAATAATCGCTCCGTATTCAGTCCTCTTACCTGCTCGAGAGAGATTCGATTGCGAACGTAAAAGATAAAGTCGTTCCAAATCTCAAGACGAAAAGCCGAGCCGAATGGAACGTCTCGATACGTGAAGATATCCACCCCGTGTTGATCAAAATGCCAGTCGCGGAAAAACCGGTAGGCCAGGAAATTGTTTTCCTGCATGACCGCCTGGCTAAGGAGATGGTCAATATACAACGCTTGTCCACCCAAGCGCTCCACCTCTTGCCGAAGCCAAAAATCATAGGTCAACACCAAGTCACGCATGGGATCAAACTGACCCCGACAGCTTGGCCACCAATCTCTGGACTCCAAGATCAGAATATGGCGATACGTGTTTTTTAGGCCTTCGCACATCATACTGTGATTTATTCTCTAATCAGACTTGACAGAAATACATGCGGCGACGTTGAGCCACAGATAGGTACTGATTTTATTCACGGCAGAGACAACCACCGGGCTTGGCCGACAACGCCTCTGACACTCTTCATGACCATCTGCAGCCCAGGGAAGCTTATGAAGTCGAAAAATGAACAGTGCAGTAGCGGCTTGCAATCGGAAAGACGCGAGTCGCCTACGCTAGAAGCGGAACGATGACGACGTGGAGTGGCCGCGACAGACGACGATCCTCAAACTGATCTAACGCTTCTAGTGAGAGCACCCGGAAAAATCCGCAAGTTTCCGGCTCCCAACGCTGGAATCCCAATTCTGCTCTAGGAACTCTGCCCCCAGCATGCCGAGAGCAGAATCTAGGCGCGATGCTAACCGATACCGTTCGACCAAATCATAATCCACGACATTCTTGCGGTAGTACAGCTGGACGTCATCTGCGGAATAAATCTTTTCGCTCAGAAGATCTTTCCCTCTCTGGACACGGGCTTCGTTGAACTGCCGCTGCAGCGGAGTTGGTTCCCAATCCTCCCGGCGATCAAAATATTCCTTCACCACCGCTCTCAGCTCCTCAGAAGTATTCTCATGAAAGATGTAGTCATCGCCTAGCTTGTGCACGTAGGCCACTGAATCCCACGGCTCGGCAAGCCATTCGCGTGTCGTAAGAAATCGGTTCCTCGACTTCGAATAGACGTGTTTCAATACGCCAAGATCGCATTTCCTTATAGGGAATCCTGCCATCCAAATAGCCATATTGGTCATAATGATCGGGCGCTGGAACAATCTTGCCACGTCATATATTCCAGATATCATGCCAAGGTAAAACCGACACTCGCTGATCAAATACACATCCATCAATGCACTCTTTGCCCTGGTAAACGGATAATCAATCACCCGCTCCATGAACGGCAATTTCCTCATCGTCGCGTCTCCCATCCGCACCACCCAGCCTCCCCTGCTGGTGATTTCCTCTATTGCGCCAACATAGTTAAAGATATTGGCATTCCGCTCGGAATACTGGTCATTGTGAAAACCTGATTCCCGCACATGTACACAAACAAACCACGCGTCTGCAGGCAACCCCATCAATACCCGCTGACACTCCGCCGACAATCGCTTCTTCTCTGTGAGCGATACTTGAAGCGGGGTTTCCAGCTGGCTCGACCAATCATATTGACTGACCACATCCCAGGAAAACTCCCCCACCCGTTCCGGGTTCCACAATGTACTTTCCCCGATTATCGGTATTCGATAAACATTGTTCAGGTGCACCCCGACAATAAATCTTCGTACCAGGCTGAGAGCGCGAAAAACAGCGAAGTAGGCGGTAAGCAGAACACGTCCGACAACGTTAAGAATGCTGTCATGCGCAATCGCTCTATATTTCGACTCGACGTTAACGACCTCAACATTGGTCAAGCGGAATCTCAACATCCACGGCAGCTCATACGGCCATAAGACGACTAATCTTTTGCCCTCTCTTCTGGCCTTCAGCAATCCAAAATATACATCTTCGGCGCAATTCCCTACTGCCGACAGATGCGGGGTCAGGATAATTGTTTCTGTACGCCTGCCGATCCAATCACATAGTCGATATAGCAGTGAATCTGGATAAATCTCATAGTCAGTCGCCAATTCGGCAGGCGACTTCCTGGAACGGAAGGACATCTTGAATTCCCACACATGAAACTCTTGGAACAGAAACGCAGCGCATTGAACTGTTATGGAGAGATCAACTAGTGGACTGTAACGATTAGATCGGTAGTATCATCATAACCATGGAAAGCGTGATGATGCTGTGCCAGTGAGAATGAGTAGGGCTACATCATCAACAGCAAGCTACTCTCGAATTAACTGTTACAGTCCACTAGCTACTCACTTTCCTATAAGGAAGTGGCTTGTCTATCTGAATGGCTGGGATGATCTTCGGTGCCCCGTAGGGCCTCCCATTGCAGTAGTCGCAGGCTTCTATGTATGTTTTCTCAACAAGAAAGGACCGAAGCCGCTTTCTCATTTCTGCAGAATCAATCTCATTCAATGGCTTTTCAAGAAAGTCGATAAAATCTTCCTCAACATCTGGAATAGCCTTCAATCGCGCACCATTTGCGTGGAAAGGGCATCGATAGAGCCTCCCTTCCGACAACGTGGCAAGATTCTTGGCACAACATTCCTTAAAGACTTCCACTCCCTGCTCAAGCGTCCGATTATGCTTCTCAAGCGAAGCGCAATCCGTCCATCCTTGAGCTTTCTGAGAAAAGTAGGCAATCCCCCGTTCATCGAGCAGCTGAGTCAATTCGGTCAGTTTTCTGGAGAGTTCATCGTAATCTGTTATGAATAGCGTCACCTTGCTATTTTGCAGGCTAGGTATTTGAGTCTCGCGAGGAAGGATCGTACCATTTGTAAAAATGGCAATTTTCTTCACCTTAGGCTCAAGAACCAATTTCTCGACGACAAGGTGAAGCTCCTTATTCATAAAAGGTTCACCCCCGATAATTCTGAACTCGTAGATATCATCCATATCTCGACAAAATGCTTCTATGGTCTTCAGCGTTTCATCCAGCTCAACGTTTTCCGGCTTCTCGTAGTACTGCATGAGATTTGAGCAATCCGTACACTTCATAGAGCACTTCTCTGTAATGATGATGTCGACGCTTTGAACAAAGAGACGATCGGGGTTCATATAATTATCGTGGCACAGCACACACGTACTCACTTTGTACTCCACATGCTCTGGCGTAAAAGCCGACGACCCGACTGACTTTTGAGATGCTTTGAAGTCTCGCAACAACAGGCCGCACGAATACCATCTTGAATAACCCAGATCCCTGAGACGATCCACCATGTCTTTAATGTTGGCGGATGCAATGAAAAATATCGCGTCCCGATAACTGCCTCTCAGCTCAGAAGAGTGAAGCACCTTCCGCCCGCACACAGGCCCCTTTACTTTGTCATCACAAAAGCAATCAATCTTAATTCCTGCCACACTACAGGCCTGAAACAACACTTCACCTATCACACCCGCACCAAATATTATTTTGGGGACAGATTCTCTCTTGAGGGACTCTATCGCTGCATTCATACTCGATGTGTTATCAGCAACATTCACAGTCATTTTATATTCTCCCCTGTCCCATATAGCTTGCAGGCTTCATACCGACTAACCCCCATGACCAACCAGACAAACTTCATTCTCATTAAAAAAGGGATTAATCTATAATTCCCTTCCGCTGGAACATACGCCTTCACATAGGTCCTAAAGTCTGAGTCGCTGATCAACTCATCGATGAGTCTGTATATTTTAAAAATATTGCGCCTATTGATTTGCCCGCAAGCCCGAATCATGAAAAGCGCAACGTGGTACACATAGCACTGTCCTATCGCCCTACCAATCACCGTTTCAGAGTGACTGCGCTGGAGAAATCTGCTTATACTCCCTAGTGCTGGAATATACCCGAACAAGGCTCTGGGCTGCTCCTCTACCAGCTTCATGCTCAGTGAGTCGTAGGTGCCCAGCTTCTGATGATTGTATACGATCTCCTTGATGAACAAAACCGATTCGGCACTTTGTAAATAGTCAAAGTTGAATGCCACATCTTCGGCTACACGTAATTCTTCTCTGAATGTCACTTTCCGGTCTCGTATGATCGACGAACGAAAAAGTTTCGCCCACGAGCTCATCAGCAATTGACGTTGCCGTGGATTGTATAAGTACGCGAGGGTGTACTCTTCTAGCTCTGCCCTCGTTAACAGTTGCTCAAAAGAAAAGTCTTGTATTTGAGACGCCGTCTTGTCGCTTTTGACTTTATTAAATCCTCCCACCACCAGATCGGCACGGGAACGCGTATGCCCTTCAACCAGCGCCTTGACCGCATAGGCCTCAATGAAATCATCGGAGTCAACAAAGCAAACAAAACTGCCGTTGGAACCTTCCAATCCGGTATTTCTCGCACACGATACACCCCGATTGAGAGTGTGAATTACCCTCACTCTGCTATCCTTCCTACTATAGGAGTCACATATCTCGCCACTGCTATCGCTTGACCCATCGTCGACAAGTATGACCTCAATCTCTTTATAGTTTTGACCGAGAATACTATCGATACACCGATGAAGATAGTTGGCACTGTTATAGACAGGGACAATTACGCTCACCAAGTCAAGTGCGACGGTGTTCCCTATGGTAGAAATCGCCATCAGCGCCGCAGTTCTTTCAGCAAGTTCTGTCCTTACTCCGCATCATACTCCACCTATAGGCAAGCGCCCCGCCAATTAATGCATGAGCATCATCAGCTGGAGCCAATTGCACCATGGCATTCCAGTCCTGGCCGACGTTCCAACCTTGAGCGGGTAAGTTCTTGACGATAGCGATCCGCAATACTTCACCCAGTTTTTCAGTGAGTCCACCGGCAAAAATGAAACGTTCCAATCCCAATGCAAAATGCAACATAGCGACTGCTCGCGCAAGCGGCTCAGTAAATCTGGCGAGATCGGGCGCACAATTCGCTTCATGCGCTTCGGTCTCTACGCGAACCCAAGCTCGACCTGAAGCCAACGCACCCAGGTGTCCTTTTCCACCGCAATCGCACAGCGGTGCGTCAGGACGTGCGTCGAATACCATGTGCGTGAGCTCTCCACCTAATCCATGCGGCCCCACACGTGGCTGGCCATCAAGAAACACCTTGAGCCCAATGCCTGAACCAAGCGTAAAGACGGCAAAATCAGTACCATTTTGCACAAACCGGTACCCCGCTGCGCTCACATCATTCATTACTTTCACCTGCATTTCAGGCAGTCGAGAGGAAATCTGCGCGGCGAGATCAATAGGACAAAGAGTCTGGCTATCCGGCCCCAAAATAGTCGCGAGCGCAAGAACAGTCCCCGCTCCTTGAATAGGGCCTGGAATCGCAGCAACAACCGCTTCGGCCCCGAATCGTAGGCGTGAGGAACTTGCGTAGCTAGTTAAAAAATCTAGAAGGTCATCGAGGCGTTGTCCTGCAGGAATATGAGGGGCCAAGAGATAATTTGGAGTAGGCCGATGCTGCCGATCCAATACGCGCCAATCAAATCCTTTGACGGAAACCGTAGCCGCTCGCATATTTGTACCGCCAAAATCGAATGTTGCTACGGTACACTCTGACATGATCAAACCATACAAAAATCTACGGAGGACAAATCAAATTCATGCAGTGGGATAGGATGAACGGACAATGAGATCTTGATGGCCAGCCGATGACTCGCAACGACCTTTAACGGTACACCGTGCGCCAGAAAACATCATAGCCTACAGTATCTTCACAGAAAATTTACGTGCAGCGGTTTTTCCCCAATACCCGGCTGAATTCGCTCGATTGCTTTGGCATGATTGTCGAGCGCCACGCTGACATAGTGCTGGATCGGCAAGGTCCCCATCATCGTCTGCGCATCGAAAGCGGGAGAGGCCAGGTAATCCATAGCCCGCCAATAGCGCTCGGATTTCCAAATGTCGATGAACCGTTCTTCCGTGAAATTGCCGATATGGAGCTTGGAGTATCGCGCGTTAAAAAACATCCCTGAAGGAGCCACGAGGCCGCTTCCGCTGATCTGCAACAGGAACTGAGGCCCGTAGAAACGCTTGTACGAGGGCTTATCCCCGTCTTTGATTTTACTCCATTTGACGATCACCTTTGTACGCTCATTGCTCATCGACTCTGCCTGAACGAGCAGGTCGTGAAGGCCCTCATATTGGCTGTAGTCGATCCCCAACGTATGCTGCTCATCATCCGAGCAGTGCTTGATCACGGCATAGTCCACCCCGAGATCAAGGCCAAGCTGGGCGAAGGGAATAATCTCCTCGCGCAAACTCGGCATCAGCACCATCTGGATGCCGAGCGTGACGGGTAGAGACTTGCGGCGCTTCAACTCCACCGCATACCGGATATGCTCTATGGCCCGATCAAAGACCTTCGTATGCTCGGGCCCTTTGTACATGATGTCCGCATAACTTTCCGGCCTGCCGGCGGCAACCGTGAAGCGAACCCACGTAAGATGGGGCAGGACCTGCTCGATCTTTTCCGGCTCCCACTCCCACCCGTTGGTCGCGTTGCCGACATCAATACCCAGCTTGGCTGCGTGTTGAATGAACGGCACATACGCATTCGATAAGGTGCTTTCCCCGTCCGAAACCAACGAGACGCTCCGTATGCCGACCGCCGCGAAATCATCCAGAAGGTTGAGGGCACGGGGAACGCTGACGCTGCTCCGCGCCTGAGATTCCTGCATCATGGCATAGCAGAATGAACACATGGCTCCGCATGCCCTGGTCAATGCCATATCCACACTGACCGGGGCGATGTGCTCGCCTGCCTCCCAGGCTTCGACACGATCCATATGGTATGACAGCTTGTGGGAATCGAGGATCAACGCACCTTCCCGCGTCTGAACGGCAACACTCATGCTTTCACCTCAATCCCGCGCAGATTTCGCAGCGAGTTACGATCACCAAGCGGCTCAAGCCATACGACAAGGCCCGGATCGATTGAATCTTTCAAGAAGGATTCAAGATCGAGCAACAGCGTCCCGCGCTTATCCGCTGGAACGGGCTCATGGAAAGCAAGAATGATCTGGCCATCCATTTTTGCTTCCCCGAATATGAAGATATCGCCCGCGGCACCCAACTTCCCGCCCACAGTGCTCTTCACTAACTGTAGCCTCTCGTCATCACGCAGTCGGCTCCAGGCAGGCCCCGGTACGGGCGTATCTGCATTCGCATACTGAATCGTGACAGCCATAACTCTCTATCCTATAGCCTCGGTTACAACCTTGAGGGAATCCATTAAAACGGCCCGGTGAATCCAAGATTCGGCGTGTCGTGCGGCCCCTTCCTGGCCATCCGACCGCATAATTCTTGATACAGAGAAGTGCTCCTGTCGGCCTGGAGCAGATCAAGCACGTGATCGGCAATTGTTTGAGCCCAAGGATAATACTCCTCCGCCATGAAAGGAGAGCTGGGCACCGGGTGATCGGGTGATGCGACGCGCACCGGTTGCGCCTTGAGTGCGCCAAACGCATGCTCGACGACCTGGCTGATGACTTCTCCGGCAATGCTGCCCGTTCGAAAACCTGTGTCCGCGACGACCAATCGACCGGTTTTCTGAACGGAACGTATGACACTCTCCAGATCGAGCGGCCGCACGCTGCGCATGTCCAGGACATCAATGCCGATACCCATCGTTGACATCAACGCCTTCGCCGCAATCAAAGCCTCGACCGCCATATAAGAAAATGCCGCGACCGTCACGGCATCGCCCTCATGCAACAGCTTTGCATGACCGATCGGAACTCGATAGTAGGCTTCCGGAACATGGTCTTTAATTTGATGCAGCCACCGATGTTCAATAAACACGACCGGATTGTTATCTTCTATTGCGGCAATCAGCAGCCCCTTGGCATCATAGGCCGTCGTGGGCATGACCACTTTCAAGCCGGGCACCTGGGCAAACATCGCCTGGAGACTCTGCGAGTGCTGAGGCCCCTGCCCCCAACCGCGTCCTACGATCAGGCGCACGACCATCGGCACTGAGGCTTTCCCGTCGAACATGTAATGCCACTTTGCCGCGTTATTCACTAACTGGTCCATCGCCAGCAAGGCAAAGTCGATCCGCTGGTGGATCATGACGGGACGCATGCCCGACAAGGCGGCACCGATGCAGACGCCGGTGACTCCGTTTTCCGACAACGGCATATCAAAAACGCGACGCGCGCCATGCTTCCCCTGCAATTTGGCCGTTGTGTTGAAGATGGCCTTGGGATCGGGGACGCCCTCTCCTATCACAATAACCCGGGGATCCCGTTCCATCGCCTGGTCGATGCCTTCACGAATCGCCTGCGCGAAGGTGATATCCCGCTCTGCCGAATCAAGCATAGAGCCGTTCCTCTGCCGCTTTGGATGATGGCTTCGCACTGGCAAGGGCGAATTGGAACGCCTCCTGGATTTCTTGGCGTATCTCCGCTTCGAAACGGCTGACCTCCGAAGAAACGATGACGTTCCGCTGCTTCAGCCTCGTTAAGAGCTTCGCGATCGGGCAATCTTTCAACCCATCCTCGATTTCCGGCTTGGATCTGTAGTTGAGGTCGTCATCAAAACTGGGACCGCAATGTTCCCGCCAACGGTAGGTCTTCAATTCAATAAACTGCGGACCCTCACCCTGCCGCGCTTTGGCGACCGCCGCTTGTGCGATGGACAACACGGCTTCAACGTCATTGCCATCACCCGCGTAGGCCGCCACCCCGTGCGCCTCAGCGACTCGATAAATCGGCCGATCCGGCTGCCTTTCGGTCAAACGCGTGTAGACGGAAAACTCGTTATTCTCGCAAACAAACACGACCGGAAGTTTGTGCAACGCCGCAAAGTTGAGCGATTCGTGCACGACGCCCTCTTCAAAACATCCGTCGCCAAAAAACACCACACTGACCCGCGGCTCCCCCATGAGCGCGGCCGCCCACGCTGACCCGACGGCTAACGGAACCGTGCCTCCGACAATCGGCGTCGCCCCCATGAACCCGACCCCCAAGTCGATCAAGTGCATAGAGCCGCCCCGCCCGCCGCAGCAACCCGTCACCCGCCCGTACAGCTCGGCAATCATGGCATTCAAGTTGCCGCCTCTGGCAAGGTAATGCCCATGCGCCCGATGATTACCGAATACGACATCGTGAGACGAAAGGGCTGCACAGACGCCTACGGCGATCGCCTCCTGCCCGATACACAAGTGCATCGGACAGCGCATTTCCTGTTCAGCGTACCGATCGGCCAAGGCTTCTTCGATCCGCCTGATTCTCAACATCGAGCAAAACAATGCTGTTTGATCAGTTTTTTTCATCGCCAGTCCCGTACTATTTCAACAAAGTCGCCGCATATTTATTCAGCGCCACCGGATCGACCGGCTCCCGGTTACACACAATCTGGACATCCATGGCAGCAGCGACGCTTCCGACAAATGCAGCCACTTCCGCATCCAATCCTTTGGCCGCACAGAGCCCCGCCAATGACAAGAAGGCATCTCCCGCACCGATACGGTCGACCACTCTGGTCGATAAGGCCGGGACCTTGTAAAACACCTTGCTCACCCGATCAAACATCATAACGCCTTTGGTTCCCCGTGTGACGGCCAGCTGCTTGACCTGAGTCTTTTCCCCAACCTGTTTCGCGATGACTTCAAGAGGGTCATGCCGGTTGTGAGCCGCCATACGTAACTCCGGCTCATTCAGGGACACAAAATCAGCCCGAGGATAGCGGTGAATCACGTGGTACCCGCGATTGCCGCTATTAATCTGGGCATTCACAGCTAGAAACTTTGCCTTCTTTACCAGGACCTCGATCATCGGCGGCGTAATGAACCCGTTGCCAAAATCCGGCACGACCACCACATCGTACGAACCGACATGGGCCTGAAGCCACTCACACACACTGCCTTCGGCTTCCTTTAACAGGGGATCCTCTCTGAAAAAATACACCTCAAAGAGTTTGGCCAAATCCGCATCGACGAAGCGCCGTTTCGTGACCGTGGGCGCATCCTCAAAGTAGAAAAACTCCGGAGTCACATTCTTCTGCAATTTGTCACGAACAAACTGCTCATGGCTATCAACGGCACCCAAGCCAGTGACCAGAGTCACGGAATTCGTGAAGCCCGCCACATGGTTCGCGACCGCAATCGCTCCGCCGGCAAACTGCTCTTCGGAATCGTACCGCACGGCAAATACATTGCCTTTTCCGGTTTGCCCGAGTGGCACCGTATAGTGATACTGATCGATGATCGCATCCCCGACGACCAACACCTTCAGGTCGGAAAGAGATGCGATCTGACGGTGGAGATCTTTATCCGACCAGCGCGAACGAAACCCTTGCAGAAATTCCTTTGTCTCAGGAGGGAATACGTTGAAATGCTCATTCAGCAGGCTACTCGAGCTGAAGGTGATTTCATCGGTATAAAAAATATGGCCGCCGTGGGCTTCGACCGCCTCCTGCTCTCGCGCAATGTTTCCAGTGACATCATCACCGTGCGAACGATAGTCACTCCCTTTCGCATAGATGTTCGGTCGAATGTCGTGTAACGCTTCGACCGCCGCCACCGCGTGATTAATCGCCACGCCATCCACACAGGCCAATGCGGCAAGATTTTCCGCGCGCAAATGCTCACTGAACACAGGGCGCCCGGGCCCCTTATTGACATAGGCATCCCCTGTCACCGTCACGAACAACACGTCGCCTTCCTGCTTTGCTCGTTGCAGATACCGAATGTGCCCCGTGTGCATCAGATCAAAGGTGCCGTGACAGAGGACCACGCGCTTCCCTTCCGCTCGTAACCGCCGCGAGCGCTCGGCAAGTTCTTTGACACTGATGATCTTGTGAGTAGTCATGGCCTCACCAACTCTCCGCCACTGGCCCCGAACCGGTCCGCCAGATTGTGCAAAATAAACTGGTGTCCGATCTCCACCTGGCCGTAACTTCGTGAATCCAGCCACACATTGATATCACCGAGTGATCGCAATGGATTATCAGGCGCAAATCCGCTGAGAGTCACGACACACATTCCACCGGTCGCCGCCTGCACCGCCGCATTGCGGATATTCTTCGAGTTCCCTGAGCTACTCACCGCAATGAGCACATCGTTGGGCCTCGCGACTTCCGAAAGTATTCGTGCAAAGGCATTCTCATATCCGTAGTCGTTGGCCATGCACGTCAGGAGCGAGGAGTCGTGGAGAGTGTAGGCCCGCAACTTCGCGACATTGACGAAATCGTTCACCGTATGACTTGCGATAGAGGCACTTCCTCCGTTGCCGATTACGTACACACTATGCTTGTCTTTTCGCGCTTGCCCGAGCAGCTGCATAGCAGCCGCCAGCCCCGGCTCTACCCCTAACGCGGCCCCGTTCTTTCCGGTGATTTCTGAGCGACCAAGCAATGCGCCGAATTCAGCCACACAGAAGTCGAGGGAAAGATTCCTCGTAGCAGGTATCACGACTTCGCATCTCCCAGATAATGGAACCAGGTTGCGGTTGCCCGATCGATGGTAGAGGGATTCCACACCGGGGCGTCTTTCCAGTCAGTCATTCTCTCCAGCATCAATCGCACCCCCTCCTCAAACGAGACACGGGGCCCCCAGCCAAGCAGCCTCTTAATTTTTCCCACATCGGCATAAGTACAATCAGGCTCTCCCGGTCGCTTCGGAATAAATTCAACAGCGCCTCCCAGCAACTCGACCAGCCGATTCACACTATAATGATTCCCGCTCCCGACGTTCATCGCTTCACCGGACACGTTCGATTGCGCCGCGCACAGAAAGGCCTCGGCCACATCTGTCACATAGGTAAAGTCTCTCGTCTGCGTGCCGTCCCCAACCACAGTAAATGAACGACCATTTAGCTTTTGCGCCAGAAACACTCCGAAGACCGCCCCATAGGCCCCGGTCGTACGCGAACGGGTTCCGAATACGTTGAACAATCGCAATGAGACAGTGGGAAACTTGTAGACCTTCGCCCAGTGGAGGACGAGTTCTTCTCCCATGTATTTCGTCAACGCATAAGGATACTGCGGCTGAATCGGCGAGGACTCCGAAGTCGGGTACAGCTCTGGAATGCCATAACTGGATGACGACGCGGCATACAGAAACCGCTTTACCCCACTGCTACGGGCGCACTCGAGAACATTAAACGTACCGGAGACATTCGTACTGTAGTATTGGGCAGGCATTTCAATCGACGGAACGATATCGGCCAGGCCCGCAAGATGAAACACCCAGTCCACCCCCTCAAATAGCGGCTGGAGAACCGAGGGCTCGCGAATATCAGCCTGCGCAAACTTGAATCGCGGGTGACTGACTACCCCCTTCAAATTCTCGAGTCGGCCTGAAGCCAAGTTATCGACGGCGAGAACCTCATGCCCCTTCGCGATCAGCAATTCCGACAAATGGCTTCCGATGAATCCGGCACCGCCCGTGACAAGAGTTTTCATATGACGTCTACGACTGCGTTAGATGAAATTGACATGATCAACAAGACCTTCACGCATCTGGAAAAGGTAGCGGTTCACCTCATCCATTCTGCAATTTTTCCTGCATTCATGGATATTCAGATCGTTTCTCACAAAATGAAAGTTGGCCTGCCGGCTGCTGCCTTCCCAGATGTCATGAAAAGACTTCTCGTTTAAATTGCCATACTCAAATCGTTTATCCAAGAGGTACGCGCTACATCCGTACACCGCGCCGTCAGCCATGACGTAGGCCCAGAAGAACGGAGTGGCGTTGCATTTCGTATAGCGCTCCCCCTCATCTTCCATATATTTCTTCATGGTCTTCTCACGGAACACGACGTGAAACTTGTCCGTATTAAGCTTAGCCAACGACTCAGCCATAGTCAGATACGCACTATAGTCGACATTCTCATAGAGATGCGTTTCGCTATACAAATGCTGAGAATACGGCTTGACCACCAAGTAGTCCAAGCCAATATCGTCCCTGCATATACGGGCCAATGTTTCCATCTCTCCCGCATTCTCCGGGAGCAACAAAGACTGAACTCCGATATTGCAGTTCAGTCCTCGCTCTCCCCGAGATTTTATGGCGCGCTTGAGGTTGGTGATCACACGATCGAAATCACGCTCATGGGTTTGATGAATGTTCGCATAGGTCGCCGCGACCCCGGCATTGAGCGATACCTTGATCCACGATGTCCTTGGCAGCGATTCCTCAATGAAAGAATCGTTAAACACCGTGGCGTTGGTGGTAAACGCCACATCGATCCCTGCGTCTTTTGTAGATTTTACAATTTCATTGATCTTCTTGTGCAAGAGCGGCTCGCCCTCTCCCGCGTACATGATGCTCTTGACCCCGAGCCGGCCCATCTCAGGCAAGCGCTCGGCCAACATATCGGCATCCAGCATTCGGCTTTGATACCCGATGTAATCGACCGCACAAAAGGTACACCGGTGATTACAGGCTCCGACCGGGGACATCTCGACATAGATGGGGTACACACTCTTGGCTTTTTCCCACTCGTCCCCCGCCTCAAGGAATTGCGCAACCCGACCAGGATGGAAAATCAGTTTATGGCTGTCAATTCGAAAAAGATCGGACATAGCTCCCCCACATTTCCATTCGGGAGTTTGGCACATGAATCACCGCTGTTTGCTCACGAAAATACGCCGCACCAGATAGGCATTTCAACCTGACCTCCGTCATGCACGACTTTGATTCACAAGGGGAGTTATCCCGGTCTCTATCTGCCCTGATCACCAGAGCATTTGACCCAGCCTCAGACTACAGTGAAATGAATTGACGCACTAGGCTCAGCCCCAACTTCCCGCTACGCTCCGGATGGAACTGGGTTGCCATGACATTCTCTCTCTGGACGGCAGCACAAATCCGATGTCCCCCATAGAGAACATCCGCAAGGCGGATAGCAGGATCGGCTGGCACCGCCGAATAAGAATGCACAAAATAAAACGCCGGATGCGTCCCTTCAAATCCATCAAGAATGCTTTCCTGCCAGCTTCGCCCGGTTTCAGGTACAATGAGATGATTCCAGCCGATATGCGGTACTCGCTGCAATGCTCCGTCGGTGTTGACTCTCGGAATGGCCGCGACACGTCCAGCGAACACTCCCAATCCCGGGTGATCGCCAAACTCCTCACTCGTCTCAAACAACATCTGCATCCCCACACAAATGCCGAGAAGCGGCCGCCCGGCGTCAACAAAACGCCTGATCGCATCCCCAAAACCTCTCTTTTCTACTTCATCAATACTGTCCCGGAAGGCCCCGACGCCCGGCACAACCAATTTCTCAGCCCTCACGGCAACACCGGGATCTTCCGTTATCTCGACATCAGCACCGCAATGTTCAAAGGCACGCGCCACACTCAGCAGGTTGCACATACCGTAATCCATCAAGGTAACCTTGGAACTCATGGCTCAATCTTTCGCACCGAGAGTCCGGCGGCTAAGGCAGCCTGCCGGATTTCTCCAAGACTCATGCGTTCATAGTGAAGCACATCCGCCATGGCCACTGCATCAGCACAGCCTTCATGAACGGCAGCGACCAGATCCTCCATTGAACCCATACCACCGCTCGCGATTACCGGAACCGAAACGGCTTGACTGACCCGGCGAATGAGGTCCAGATCAAACCCCCTACGAGTGCCCTCCCGATCCACAGAGGTCACCAGCACTTCGCCGGCGCCTAACTCAACTCCGCGCCGCACCCACTCAAGCACATCCAAGCCTGTTCGCTCACGCCCATTATCCGTATAGGCTTCCCATTTACTGACAGCCACTTGTTTCGCTTCAATCGACAACACCATCGCTTGCGACCCAAAGCGATGAGAGACGTCAGTAATCAGTTCCGGACGAGCCACGGCTGCGGTATTGATCGCCACTTTGTCCGCACCCGCTCGCAAAATCTCCTTCACATCGTCCACTGACCGCAAGCCACCGCCGACAGTCAAAGGAACAAATACATCGTGCGCGGTACGACGAACGATCTCGTGCAGACTGTTCCGGCCATACAGACTCGCAACAACATCCATATAAATGAGTTCATCAACACCAGCTTCATAATAGCGGCGCGCAAACTCCCGCGGGTCACCGACAACACGAAGTCCTTCGAGATGGACCCCTTTGATAAGATTCGGCCCCTTGATGTCGAGGCGAGCAATAAGACGGATAGGAGACATCGTTCGTCTTACCGATGCCAGACCGTCTGTCGCAGTTTCCATTCACCGTTTTCATGCTTCCACAGATGCGGCGAACGAAAGGTATTGGCGAGATGCATGAAATAGGCACGATCCATAACCGGCTGCTCAAACATCTTTGACGCCTCGGGAAATTCTTTCGAAGGGATACTCAAGTAGTGGAAGATCTCATCGGCAAACCGCTCAGGGAATTCGCCATCGAACCGCCTGACGAGCGCGACTCCCTCCTCCCGATTAATGTCACCCGACCGGATCTCTTGCGCAGCATCATAGGTGGCTCGACCAATCCCAAACTTCACATAGGTGGTGTAGTAGTGAAAGTCGTCGATGCGGTCGTCGATGCTGTTATATTTGCTATACGTTCCCGGTGTCCGTTCCGGGGAAGCCTGAAAACCACCCTGCTCGACCGCGTAGTAGTAGCACGCCTGCGGATGCCATTTCAGGTAGTACCCGAGATAGCGCACTTCAATTTTCTGCTCCTGGATCTGACCTGGATCGGGCGGTAGATACGGCTGCAACTCATACGTATCAATCCCGAATTGCTCTTGGAGGGCTGCAATCGAGGTGCCCCCAAGATAAATTTGGGATCGATCTTGGGCCGTAAAATATGACCAGTCTCGTTTGGCAACGCTCGAATCGGCAATCGGATTGCCATATTCCGCTTCATTTTCGCCATAAAACACCAGCGGGATCTTATGCAGAATCGCCATCTTCGGCGCCAAGGCCTTTTGCCCGAACATGAAAGCCTGGAAAGGATGGAATAAATTTTCCACCGCCAGCCTGGTTAGCAGGCGATGCACCCGCCCGTTGGGAGTGCACAAAAAATTGTCGAATCCGGCGTGAATCCAACTTTGGAAATTCTTCCATCCCCAATCGGTATAGACATGCGGCGCCCACGTTACCGTGAGCGGGTGCATGCCATACTTGTATTTCAGAAGGTGCGCCGCGTAGAAACTGTCTTTCCCGCCTGACCCCGGCACAATGCAATCATACGATCCGCTCTTGCTTCGGTAGCGATCGCACAGGACTTTTAGTTGATCCTCGCGTTCGGGCCAATTGATCTCTTTCTTGTGTTCAGCAACTCGACAGGCATCGCATACGCCATGCTCGTCGAAGTGGATGGTCTTCTTCTTGCTGTCTTTTGTATGAACGTATTCAACAGCGGAGTTCGGCCTTTGATTTGAAATGACACACGTCTTACAGAAGGCAATGTTTGCCGGAAGGCCATAGCGCGGCTCGCCTAAACCGCTATCTTTCCGGAATGGCTCAATATCGAATGGACGTCGATGCGGATAGGGCAGCAGATTTTCTACGCTCATTGGTCACAACACTTTCTCTTGCGACAAAATAAATAGCTATACCGAACTACCACGCACTCAAACCGCCATCCACAACGATGTTTTGGCCGGCCACATAACTTGATGCATCCGAGGCAAGGTACAGTAGTGCGCCGACCATCTCTGGCGCAGCCGCCATCCGGTTCATCGGAACACGGACCGAGTAGCGACGATTGAATTCCTCGTTCTGACCGCTTTCCGTGCCCCCTGGAGTCAGCGTGTTCACCCGAATCCCCTTATCGGCCCAATACCTGGCGTGGTCGGACGCCATCAGGCCGTAGATGGACACGGTCTGGATCATACTGCCGTCTATCCCTTGCGCCACCATTTGCTTCCCCACAGCCTGTGCAACTAGAAACATCCCGTCCAGATTGACCGCCATGATCTTGCGCCAGCGATCGAGACTGTCTTCTTCAAAGAGTGCTGCGAACGCATCCAGGTCCTCGGACTTTGCAGCTGCATTCATCTATTGTGGAGCACATTACGCTCTCCAAATTCTGCGACCACACACCGAACCATCTCGCGCACTGATCTGAACTCGACACATCACGCCCGATATCAATCACGTCGGCCTTGTATCGGTCAGCCAGCACACCGGCCAATTATTTCACCTTGACCTCAAGGACATCGACAATCGCAACCTTTCCCTCTAAGGCATACAGCGTTCAATACGGCAACCTGCTCATAGAGTACATCGCTTCCTCATCAAGAATTCGACGAACTCAAAATCCAGTTCATCGTCAATATCGATCGATCGCTCCTTCGGCATCACAAAAATGCGGGTATCAGCATTGAAGATCCCAGGAGACTCAAACAACGCCGCCCGTTGCCATACGTAAATCGAAGCATTCATATCGAAGCACTGCGGAGAATCTTGGCGGCGCACAATAGGCGTCCCCAGAGACTTCGAAAGTCTCACGACACCGTCATTCCCCAGCTCCACCAAGTTAAAGTATGGCGACCGGTGAGCCGGAGCCCCTGTGATGACATTGGCGACTCGCTCTTTCTCTAAGAGAGCGACGGCTCCTTGTATGTCCTCTACGAATCGCAGCGGAGAGGTCACATCGAGATCAACGATGCTGTCAAATGGCTTCCCGGCGATCCGCTCCGCCTCCTCAACGCAATGTCGAATCACCGGCAGCTTAGCCGCCGTGTCCGTCGCTAACTCCGCCGGTCGCTCAACGAGAAGGTCGGCGCCATGCCGTCGGCTCAGATCGAGAATCTCCGGAGAATCACTACTGACCGCAATCATCTCAAATAACTGACAAGCCTGCGCCTGTTCGAGCGTATACACAATCAGGGGTTTCCCCTTAAGATTTCGAATGTTTTTATTCTTAACACCCTTGGACCCTCCCCGAGCACAGATCGTACAGATCCGACTCATCGGGTGATCCAAACATGAGAGACAGCTGCCCGCTCTGCCGCTTCAATAGTCAGGATTGTCTCCAGGCCCTCTTCCAACGTGCAGAGCGCCTTCACATCGCCCGTTAACATAGCTTGATGCTCTGCACGGTAGGTATCATCTTGCATGACACTGACTGTTTCCCGATCCCCATCAATCACGATCATGTTCTTGATGAAATCGACTCGGATTGAATGCCGATTCGTATGCACGATAATCTCCCGACGGGGAACGCGATCAAGATAATTCAAATGGATTGTAATCAATGGGCACCGCTGAGTCTCCATGAGCAGAGTATAGGCATCGTCGCTATCGATATCCAAATCGCTCACGTGGCCACCTGAAGCCGTCAGACGGCGCCATGAGCCCAATAACCACTGCGTATAATCTATTTCGTGACTGAGATCCCGCAACGCACCGCCGCCCTGCTCCCTGCTTGCAGAATAGCTTTGGCGATAGTCTCTATTCGGTCGCCACGACGGGAGATATGACCCAACATACACATTCGCCGCAACCAAACTGTCTGCGTCTTCCAACAGCGACTTCAATCTGACCAACAAAGGATGACAGCGAAGATTGTACGCGACGGCGGCGACTGAAAAGTTATGCAGGGGAAGTGGCGCGACACGATCAAAGAGAGGTTTTTCAACCAATACCCGCCCCCGAAATCCGCAATGAATCAACCTATCAAGCGTGAGGTGATGCTCACTCGTTTGCGCTGCCACCACCACATACTCCGGCTTCCAGTTGGAAAGGGCGTGGGCTAATTCCGAATAGCACGGAGTCACATCGATTGAGCGGCGACTTAGCACTGCCACGGGACACTGTGCCTCGCCCAATAAACGAGTATGTCGGGCGCCGATAGACCCGTAGCCAAGCACCAAGGCTCTCATGCCTTATCTTTGATCCACTCTCGCTGCGCCTGTTCGAAATCATCCAGTCGCCCGATATCCAACCAGTATTCCCGCAAGGGGTAGGCGGCAACGGTCTTGCCGGCAGCAACCAAGTGCTCGAACAGAACCGGCATATCAAAATATGTCCCTGCAGGCAGGTACTCGAGCGCTTCCGGTGACAGCACATAAATGCCGGCATTGACGAAAAACTTCTGCACCGGTTTTTCTTCGATGCTTTCGATCCGCGTACCATTGAGTCGAACCACGCCATACGGCACCTGAAAAGCATATTCGCGCACGATCATAGTGGCAACGGCGCCCTGCGCCAGATGAAACTGCAAAATATTATCAAAGTTTGGGCGCGTCAACAGATCGCCGTTCATGACGACTACTGGAGCCGTCGGCCTTTCAGGCAAGAGCGACAACGCGCCGGCAGTACCGAGACGAGGGCCCTCGTGTAAATATTCTACCTGTACTCCCCAGCGATCGCCCGAGCCAAAGTGGCTGCGAATCATCTCAGCTTTGTAATTGACGGACAGAAAGATCTGCTTGAACCCCTGTTCGGCAAAACTTTCAAGGATAGTTTCCAGAATCGGCTTGCCGCCAACCTCCAGTAATGGTTTAGGACAATCATCGGTCAGCGGCTGCAGGCGCGTTCCTAGCCCGCCGGCCATGAGCACGACCCAATTGGGACGGTGCGAGGCGCCGATGATCTCGTCTAGCGTCACCAGTCCGACGATTCGGCCCGCATCATCCACCATCGGGAGATGATGGAGCACTTTCCTCCGCATGAGTGCGAGCATTTCATCGCGAGGGGTAGACGCCGTAACCGTCGTTGGTCGCACATTCATAACTGATGAAACGGGAACCTGGAGCCCCTTGCCAGCCAAAATCGCACGACGAATGTTCCCATCCGTCAGAATTCCCAGCAAAGAGGTATCTGCGGCCAGCACGAGAGCAACCTGCAGTCCCGCCGAATCAACCCTGGCAATCGCTTCACCCAACGTCGTGTCGGGAGAAACAATCACATCTTTCCAATCCGCCATTATGTGCTCATTCCGATTTGGGCTGTGACATGACACCGGATATCCAACAGCCGTTCATTCCGCAACTTACAACATTGCCGCTCTTGCAACGCGCATTGCGCGCTCGAACTAGCCGCACAGCGTCGCCACTCTGACACAATATATCCGGAGCACTTCAAGCAAGTCCCGCCTTACATGCCTACCATTACTTAGGTATCAATATCTTCGTCTGGAACGTAATCACGCCGGGCTGCTTGCCCTAAGGTTTGCCAATACGCAAACGGGCTCACCCCGGTACCCGGCCTCTTGCTGGTCAAGTTATCTTCAGTAAACAGCTCTCCCGCACGAACGGCCCGAGCCACAACCAAGCTCTTCCGCGCCACAGCGCGATTCTTCCGCTCCGATAAAGAGGGATATTTGAGCCTCCTACCCAGAGCCAGCTCGACCTCACGAGTTTGACGCACTAACTGTCTCAATTCGTCCGGCTCCAACGATGCCTTGTGATCCGGACCGGGCAAGTTGCGATCCAGCGTGACGTGTTTCTCGATCACCTGAGCCCCTCGCGCCACCGCAGCCAGTGAAATATGGATCCCCATGGTGTGATCCGAGTAGCCGACAGGCAACCCAAATGCCTCGGCCATAGTGTCCATTGCACGCAAATTTATCTCGCTAAACGGCGCAGGATATTCGGTAGTACAGTGCAACAGTGTAACGCGATTGCGCAGCGCTTCTTGCCCCGCGTCAGAGCCGAAGGCCTGTTCCAACTCTCCACACCGGGGAATTGCGGCGGTCGGCCCAACAAACCCATAGGCCAACACACCCAACGCAGCTTCGACTTCCGCAAGTGTGCTCATACCTGTAGACATAATTACCCGCATAGCAGCACGGGCAATCGCCAATAAAAATGGAGCGTTGGTAATTTCTCCTGACGGGATCTTGATGGTCTGCAAGCCGAATCGCTTGGTGAGGAGGTGCAGACTCGGCACATCAAAGGGGGTTGAGAGAAACGCAATCCCGCGCATGTTGGCATGAGTCATCAACTCATCATGGGCAGCCTCACTCAGCTCAAGCTTACGGATCATGTCGAACTGGCTTTCAGCCTGGTCCGTCACTCGAATCTGATATTCCGCTTTCGGGGCGTGACGGCTCACGATCTGCTCGGTGCGAAATGTTTGAAACTTCACGGCATCGGCCCCTGCGTCAGCCGCAGCATCAACAAGTTGCTTCGCGAGAGACAGATCGCCGTTGTGATTGACGCCGGCTTCAGCGATGATAAATGTCTTCATATCAGTGTCCGTGCGCGATATCGAAGAAAGATTTCTGCGTCGCAATGGCAACGACCTTTAAAGTGTTCTTGACTCGACGACTTACATCACCCGAGCCATACAGGGATTGTGTCGCTGGTAGGCTTGCGCGAAAATCCTCTGACAGCGCTCTCTTGATCCCATCGATAATCGAATCTGTGCGCTCCTCAGCGTCGAGCACAGAGGTCGCCTTGAGCCGACCCTCCTGACGATCGCCGATATTCACCGCCGCCTTTTTGAGCACAGGCGCCTCAGTCAGCGCACTTGAAGAATTGCCGATGATCACGTCAGACTCGCGCATGAGGCTCAAATATCGCTGTTGACCCAACGAAGAACTTGCTGCGGCGCGATGTTTATTAGTCGCAATCCACTGATTGAGTCGCTCAATCAGTGCGCGACCACCTGTGTCTGCATTCGGATACGTAAAGACAACCGTCGCGCGTGGAAACTCATCCAATGCTGCCAGTAACTCATTCATCGCTTCTATAGGTTTCTGTTGACCCAACGTGGCAGGATGGTAGGTAACCAGAAAAACTGGAGGGGCAAGCTTGAGCGCTAATGATTTTTCCAAAGATGGTCGATCCATCCACTCAAGGCACTGGAAATGGTCCAAGCCTGGCGCGCCAAAGTTGAAGACCCGATCTGGCGTTTCCCCCAATTGGATTACCCGTTTACGATAGGGCTCCGCAGCCACAAAATGCCATTGCGCCATTTTGGAAATGGCATGGCGAATACCTTCATCGAAGGCGCCTTCGGTTATTTCCCCACCATGAATGTGCGCAATGGGAATCCGTAAAACCAAGGCCACCTGAGCTGCCGCCAGCATCTCAAACCGATCGCCCAATACCACCATGATGTCCGGCTTCAGCCGGTCCAGTGTATCCGCAAAACCGATGACCCCAATCCCCATGGACTTTGCAATGCCTACCCCTGAGTCAGATGAGAGTAACATCTCAACCTTGGCGTCAATCGTAAAACCATCGGCTTCGATCTGCTGGAAGGTGAGTCCGAACTCAGGCGAGAGATGCGCACCGGTCACGATAACTTGCAATTGCAGATCGACATCCACCCTGACTTCTTTCATCAGCCAGTAGAGCAGGCCGTACTCGGCACGGCTACCGGTCACGATACAAATCTTGCGTGCAGGGATCATCGCAGCTAGCCTACCAATCTTGTGCTGGTTAGAGAATAGCCGGGGCGGATACAGAATGGCTCCACCCCTCGCAGCCGCATGCAGAACTCGGTGATATGCATGGCCAACTTGTGCACCAACATGGATAGCTCACCCACGGTCATGTTCATCCCATTCAGAAACCGCCGATTGAACACCTAGCCGAATACCCTCCGCGCCATACCCCGATCAGATATTGTAGCGATCAGCCTTGTAGTCAACGAGATTGGCTGGATGCTGGAACCATTCGACCGTTTCCACTAGCCCGCGCTTGAATCCGTCTCGCCCGCCATAGATCGGCTTCCAACCAAACAGTTTGTGAGCTTTCCCGGTGTCGGCCCACAGTCGTTCTACTTCAGAATTCTCGGGACGCAACCGTGCGTGGTCAGTCACGATATCGATCTCCATGCCCATGGTCTCGGCGATGAGGCGGGCAGTGTCTCCGATGGAAATTTCGAAATTGCTGCCGAGGTTGACTACCTCTCCCACGCCTTGTTCTGAATTCAACGCGGCAATGAAACCAGCCACCGTATCAGACACGTAACTAAAGTCCCGTGTGGGGTGCACCGCACCCAGTTTAATCTGCCGTTTGCCGCTGGCAATCTGAGTGATGATGGTAGGAATCACTGCCCGAGCGGATTGACGCGGGCCATAGGTGTTAAATGGACGCAGAAGAGTCACTGGCGTCCCAAACGAGGTGAAGAAGGACATCGCAATCTGGTCTGCACCAATCTTGCTCGCTGAATAGGGCGACTGGCCCTGAAGAGGATGATCCTCTGTGATCGGCACAAACCGCGCTGTACCGTACACCTCGCTAGTAGAGGTGTGCATAACCTTGGCCACGCCCAGATCTCTCGCCGCCTGGACGATATTCAGCGTGCCTTTGATGTTGGTATCGATGTAGGTATCGGGCGAATGATACGAGTAGGGAATCGCGATTAACGCTGCAAGATGCAGGACTGCATCGCACCCCTTCATAGCTGTGCGCACCCCATTGGGGTCGCGAATGTCCCCTGAGAAAATCTCGAATTTCCCCTGAACATCCTGGGCACAATGATCAAGCCAGCCCCAGGAATTGAACGAGTTGTACAGGACAAAGGCGCGGACATCATGGCCTTGTCGAACTAAGGCTTCGGTCAGGTGAGATCCAATAAATCCATCAGCGCCGGTAACAAGCGTTTTCATATTTGAAATAGCTGCAGTTCACCCTTCCTAGGTTTAAGCAAAAAGAGCTTGCCCATTTTTGCGAACGCAGAAAGTCTCATAATTGAAAACCTAGTTGACTGACCGGGATTCACGTCTTTCGGGTCTCACCGCCATGCCCACCATTACCCAGAACATAACGGCCAAGCTTCCTACCCACATATGGTCAAAACTATTTCTAATAAATAGTCCGCCTACCATAAGAAAAAGCGCAAGCGACCATATCTTCACATACTGGTCATTCCCGGCTCGGAATTGGGCCAACCCTGTTCGGCCAATGGTCCACATAAGCCATAGGTAAGCAAGCCCTGCGGGAACTCCTGCCCCGACAGAAATATCCATCAGCGTGTTGTGAGTGCCCTGGGCCATTGGAACCCCTGCTTCATCGCCGAAATAGGGTTGCGAAAGTTGCTTAAACGTGTTTTTCCCGTAACCTGACCCGAATAAAGGATGCTCCAGCATCTTCTCAAATCCAAGCTCCCAAGCTTTCCACCTTGAAACAAGATTATATGTCGTCAGTTTGGTCTTAACCGGAAGAAACGGCAATTTGCTTTGATCACCGACATACAGCAATACTCCAACCCCTACAAGGCTGACTGTAAGCACGGCAATGACGATAGTGGTTATTGCACGGTTTCGGATGGTCCCTGCTAATACGATCGCCTCAACAAAGAGCGCTGCCAGCCCCCCTCGAGAGAATGTGAGGAACTGACAGACCACCGAGAGCACGCATGCACCCATGCCGGTGCCTCTCAGCCACGGTATTGGCACCAGTATCGCTACTGCTGCACTCAATGGAAGAGTCATCATTAGATAAGTTGTCAGTGCAACCTCCGACCCAAGGAATGACTGAATGAACGCATATTTTCTTGTTTCCGATGGATCGAATTGCCAGAGCCCATAGAGACTTGTGGCAACAAGACTTCCGATGAATATCACTATCATCCATAATTTATGTTTGGAGGACTGAAGAAAATACACGACGCCATAGAATACAATACTCTGCTGGAGAAGCTTGGCGAACTCTCCAAAGCTATAGCCAGGCGTAACCGAGAATGGAACGCTCAAGCCTACCCAGACGACAAAGGCTACGAGTGGCAGATCAATCGGTGTATGGGAAAAGAAATGGCCTTTGTTTACTACACACCAAATGATCAATAAGGCAACCAATAGAATGAACACGTTGCGCTCGATGAACAGAAGCCCTGAAAAGGGCAGGGAGAATATGTACACGCCCAACACCATTCGAATGGTCTGATCAAGGCTCTGCAACAGGGAACTACTTGCCCGCAAGTCAATTCCAGCAACCTTGGCATTGGGCATTGAATTCTCACCACTTTCGTGGCTACTCATTATCGAGTGGACTTCCTTTCCATCGAAATTAGGACCTGAGGCGGAGTTGCAAATATGCCGAGGACATCCTCAGATCGGGATAACGCTACCGACATCAATCTCTACCGCTGCCGCTTGCTGGATGAGCCGGACTCCCAACACGAGGCGGTGACGCTTTTCTTTGCGCAAGAGAATCCCGCGCACTCCTTGCAGCGGACCTCGAACCACTTCCACCTGCATGCCTTCGTGCAGATACGGATGGGGGTCATAGGGCAGCACGCTGGTCATCAGAGTCTTGATCGCCGCGATCTCCTCGTCCGGAATCGCCTCCGGACAATGACTGGCCCCGACAATATCGACCACGCCGATCGTCTTGAGCACCGGCAGCTTCTGCTCCGACGCAAAGCGGACAAAGCAATACCCTGAAAAGAGCGGAACTTCGATCTCCTTCTTGCGATCCTTCCATTGACTCAACCGCTTGACCGTCGGCAAAAGCGGTTCGATGCCTTGATTGGCAAGCTGTTCGCGTACAAGCTTTTCGTAACGAGATCGCGTCCGAAGGGCGTACCAATGAAGAGCGTTTGTCTGGTTCATTTGGTTGATTTGGTTTGTTTGGTACGCAGGTATTTTATGAGTCCGGAGATGATTCGACCCGTCCGGTCAGCCTGCGCGTAAATCGACTCAAATGCGTCCTTGGACAGATAACCTTGGTCCACGGCGATATACAGATGGCTTTGAACTTCTGCCGTTGACGACATGGCAATGAATGGAAACTGCACGAATTCTTTGTTCGAGCGACGCACAAACCCTTCCGCAATATTGACCATCGCCGAACCTGCAGCGCTCTGAGTCTGACTACAGAGACGCACATCTCTTTTCCATGCAGAGTTCTGGTCAATGGCTTCGTAGACCTGCCGCGTCAACTGTCGAGCTTCTTTCCAACAATCTAGGTCCTCAAATCGAGTCAATTTCATGGTTTATCTCGTTTGTTTAGGTCATTTGGTGTGTTTCGTTGATCAATCACATCGATTCTTCCAACTAGACAAACCAAACAAACCTCTTCGACCAAATAAACCGTTTTAGCACAGCTCCGCCCTTTCACTTACAGATCCTTACAGCTCCTCCCTCAATACCAGTCTCACACGGAAGCGCTGAGCCTTATTCGGGCAGGCCGAGTCTCAGGACTTTTTCCCGTGGCACTCCCGACTGTACCAACTGTTCTTCACAGGCTGCCGCATGATCGAGATCCGTAATCAACACCTGATCAAAATGCCAGCCGGCGATCCTTTCCGGCGAAGAAACCGGGCAAGAAAGAAATGACTCGCGCGAGCTTTCATCGATAAATCCCACACAATCAATATTCATCTCTCGAAGGGACAAATACGCCAATTCGGCCAACTCCGTTGTCCCATAAATCACAACTCGTCGGCCATGAGTCCCCTCGAACGTCGACATCATTTCTTTTAACCGAGTACGCATGTCACGGTAGTGCGAGAGAGAGTACTGCATGTAGAGATAGGTCAGCCGTGACTTTTCAGTAAAGCCCTGTGGCGTGAGCAGATACCTGATTCGACTGCGTGGGATAGTCGTGACCTTAATGTATCCCTTGCGGGCCAGACGCTTGAGATAGAGATTAGTCAGGCCGAGGGCGACACCAAGTTTGGTCGCAAGCGTGCGCTGGGTTGCCCCACCATTTCGGTCAAGCTCACTCAGAAGGAGAAGGTCTCGTTGTCCTTGTAAATCCATGAATTATACGGATAAATTGGCAAGCCGTTCATAACATGAACACATAATACATTTCTGTCAAGAAAAAAATACAGAAAAAATACGTAGCTATCCTTTACGGTGTGCCACCGATGAGTCGGCAATTTCGGTTGAATCCGGCATAGATGATGCATGATAGAACGATATGGTAAATCGTGGTGGGATTGAGACCGAACAATAGGCTCGATCAGCTAGGATCTGAACAACTGTTTAGCCCACACAGTCCGATTGCCTGGCAAGAAGAAGCTTCTGCGCTGCAGCAACGACCTCCTCAACTGAAATGAGCCTCATGCAATTCCGTTCGCCTCTCGTACAAGTCGGATGAAAGCAGATACGGCAATCGATCTCCCTATAGAGTATCTCCGCAGGACCACCACGAGGGCCCCACTCGCGGGGATTCGACGGGCCGAACAACGCGACGACTGAAGTACCCACTGCCGCGGCAATGTGCATCGCGCCGCTATCGCTTCCGACAAAGAGGGCTGACCGTTTGGCAATGGCCGCAAACTGTTTAATGGTTGTGCGACCTGCCATGATCGTGGGGCGACTCTTTGTCATCTGTCGAATCTGCTGCGCGAGATCGAGATCGGCGCTGCTCCCTCCAATCAATACCTGGCACCCATACTGAGAGGTCAACCGATCCGCCAACTCCGCATACCGCTCCGGAGGCCAGGCCTTGAACCAATACCGGGCGCCGGGCTGTAAGATCACCGTCGACTGCGATCGCTGAACCGCGAGTTGATCCAACAATTGATCTGCACTGTCGACTTCTTCCGGCGTCACCCGAAGCTGAAGATCCTTCGAATCAGCTTGGATACTCATGGGTTTGAGCGATTCCAGATCCCGGTCGATCCGGTGCTCCACCTCTGGCATGGACTGGACCACCCGCGTGTAGTACTTCCCCCGCCATCGATGTTCATCATTGAACCCGATCCGAACAGAGGCCCCACTGATCCAACTCAGAAACGCGGAGCGATCTCCATCTGTCAAATCGACCACCGTATCGAATCGTCGACTCCGCAGACCGGCAATAAGCCGCGATTGAGCCCCCAAAGATCCTTTGTCGAGAACGACGACCTCTTCTAAATCCAGGTTACCGGATAAGACATCTTCCGTCCCGCGATTGACCATCATCGTGACCCGAACATCCGGTCGTGCCGCTTTAATAGCACGGACGGTCGGCGTCGCCAATAAGACGTCGCCGATATAGCGGAGCTTGATGATAAGGACGTTTTTCATGAGAAAAGAGCTGATGGCCTATGGCTGATAGCAAGAAACAGAAACTGACCGCTCATGGCTACGAGCTTTTCCCCTCGCACAACTCCTGGTACAGCGCAACGGTCTTTGCTGCAACCTGTTCCCAGGAGAACTGCTTGGCTCGAGCAAATCCCTTCCCCTTCAAGTCAGCTCGAAGCGGCTCATCTTCAAGCGCACGAACCATCGCCTCTCCCAGCGCCCGCGCGTCCTGAGGGTCCACCAACACCGCCGCATCACCCGCCACTTCAGCCAACGCGGTCGAATCAGACGTCAGCACAGGCGCACCGCAGGCCATCGCTTCCAACACGGGCATCCCAAACCCTTCGTACAACGAGGGAAACACGAACAGATCGGTGGAGGAATACAGCAATTGTAAGTCGCGCATGGGCAGCCGACCCGGGCAGAGCACCTTTTCCGTCAAACTGCGCCTTCGGGCCGTCTCCTCATAGTTCCCGAACGGATGGATAGGCGAACCGACAAGGACCACCATCCTCGGCCCCAGTTTCTTCCGAACCTTCTCCGCCGCCTCGAGAAATATCTGGTGATTCTTGCGCGGATCTGCCCCGCCAATAAATAAGATATAGCGCTCAGCCGTGAGACCGATCCGCTTCCGCAACTCTGCCATTGCCTGATTGTCTTGACGTGGGTAAAAATCTTCCGACACTCCATTGGGAATGACTCTAATGTGCTCGCGCTTCAAACCATAGAGTTCCATAAGCTCTCTCGCGGAAAACTCGGATACCGTAATAGTTTTCCTGGCCCGTAGCGCGGTCTGTCTGGTCTTGAACGACGAGGGCCATTGGCCCAACATCTTCTTCGAGTACTCTGGATGGCGATCCAACCAAAGATCGTGAATAGTCACCACTCCGCCGTAGCGGCCGACAGTCTGCATTTTAAAGTTCGTGCCGTGATAGAGATCCAACTGATCTGCCGCTCCCCGCTTCCCCATCCCCCATCGGCTTGAATTGACCCACCCTAGCCGCTCAACGCCGGTCCAAGCGCTCACAGCGTCAGGCCGAACAGCCCCCGGTCTCGCATAGGCGACAAAATCGATGTCTCCTTGCTGCGCCAGCATCGTGCGGAGCAGATGGTAGCTGTGCCACCCCACCCCGCCCATGTCGCCCACCATCGGATTGGCATCAAAACCGATTCTCATCCTCGCCCCTTCTGTGTCCTCAGTACGTCTCCATACAGCTGTTCCATGTGCGCGACAGACGCATCAAGGCTAAATCTCTCTTGCGCACGCATCCTCCCACACCCCCCCAGCTGCTCACGCCTGGGCTTATTTTCCAGAAGAGAGATCGCGGCTTCAGCCAATGAGTCGGCATCTCCCGGGGGAACAAGCAAGCCCGTCTCTCCCTGCGCCACAACTTCGGGAAGACCCCCTGTCGTCGTCGCGACCACAGCTTTGCCCATCGCCATCGCTTCGACCACCGCAATCCCAAATCCCTCCATGAGTGCGGGATGCATATACAGATCGAGCGCGGCCAAGAACGGCTGAACCGGATCCTGAAAGCCGACAATGTGTACGCGGTCGGCAATTGTCAATTCGTTCGCGAGCCGTGTCAATCGATCGGCATAACCGTGATCATCACTGCCCACGATCACATAATGCACCATAGGAACCGCATGGATGATAGCCGGAAGCGCTCGCAGCATCACCTCATAACCTTTTCGTGGAAACAGATTGGCGACGGTGCCGAGTAAGACAGCCCCGCTCGGAAGCCCGATCAGTCGACGAATTCCCTGGTCATCGTGCGGAGATTGTCTCTTGGGAAAATCAATCCCGCTGTAGAGAGTCCGTACCCTGCTCATCGAGACGCCGCCGGCAATCAGCGATTGCTCAATCTGCCGGGAGATTGCAATTACAGCCTCAACCCGATCAAGCTCATAGCGTCCCACCTTCTCCGATTGGATTTCCTGCCTCACATGGGCCACGATCGGCATGGAATGAGACCGACCACTCTCGATCGCTCTCACAGTATGGGGCACCCACCAGATATCGTTCACATGAACCAAGGCTGGATCGAGTTGGCCCACAAGAGCACCGAGACGCCCGATCGCCGATCGGCGCTGAAACACGGCGAGCGGCTTTCTCCAGGGAGGAAGACTCAGTGCATGAGTGGGGACGGCGATCGAGTGCAGCTGCTCTCGGAACGGGCCTGTTCCCGGACAGACCACATGCGGCTCCCACTTGTGCCGGTCGAGTGTCTTCAGCAGTGCGATCAGATCGCGTTCCGCTCCGCCAATAGCCTCAATCCCATGCACGTACAGAATTCGCGTGCCCACTACTTGGAGTCCGGGTGAACGGTTGCCTGCCTGGTGGTATCCCACAACTTGGCATATTTCACAAAGGTGTACATGCTGGCAAATACAGAGATAATGAGTCCGTGCACTCCATCCCGAAACGCTTGCCTTCGGACATAGTATTTCCAAAAGGTAAACAACGGACGCATGGTCAGATCACTCCACCGAACTCTCTTCTTCGTTTTCCCGCGCTCTCTCGCTGCCAATGTCGTAAAGTTATTGAACTTCTTGAAGTGGTCTTCGATTGTCCGCTCCGTGTAATGATCGAGTGCATGGGTCAGATCTCCGTGCAGTCCTTCAAACACAAACCGGTTGTGAGGCTCGCTATCGTCTAACCGACCGACGCCACGCCGAAACAATCTCAGTTGATAATCCGGATACACCCCTCCCCATCGAATCCACTTCCCATAATAATAATTCTTCCTCGGAAGCGAATAGGCCACCGGACCTGCCTGGCCGGAAGTCTCTAACACGCGTTGGATTTCTGCCCGGAGATCGTCACTGACTCGCTCATCGGCATCCAGAATAAACACCCAGTCCGATGTGGCTCGATCGATTGCGGAGTTTTTTTGTTCACCGAACCCATTCCACTTGCGCTGAAAGACGTGCGGCGTAAACTCCCGGCAAATCTCAACGGTCTTGTCGGTACTATACGAATCGACTGCGATGATTTCATCCATCCACGCGACCGAGTCGAGCGCTTCACGAATGTTTCGTTCTTCATTGAACACGACAATCGCGCAAGAAATCGTTTGACGCATACCGGTTCCTTCAGGGAAATGTTATCAGGGAGCTTCCCACGCCCGTATGATTCATGACGGCACTCCACTGGGCAGCTGTATCGCCGCCTGTTCGAACTGCCGGCGGTACTGATCGACCACGCGATCAGGGCTGATCCAGAGCCGGCGCCAGGCGGTGGCTCGATCCAGTTCCTGCACCAATTTCTTCACAGGCTTCACCACACGCCGAGCAAACCGCAGCCAGGCGGACGATGAAGCGAATTCCTCCGGCTTACACCACAGCTCAGTTTGTTCGGCCTGGTTCCACTTCCGGTCGATCGTCAATTGTTCATGGGTGCAGGCAAACGGCTCCCGCTTACTCTTCATCGTCGCCCGGATGAAATGATGCACGAACGACGCCCCCACGACCATGCATCGCTTCATATCCCCGACGACCTGCTCGCGCTTGCGCAGGGTGTAGTACAAGTCCCAGTCAGCGGACTGAATCCGTTCGTCCAAGCCGCCGAGCGCGTCATAGGTCGATCGCCTGATCTTGACGCAGGCCCCGACAATCCCTTCGAACATCGTTCCGGCGAATGCACGGAGCGCTTCCCTGCAATAGCGCTCCCAATCGCCATACATCGACTGAATCATCGTTCGTAGCTGGTCGATGCCCTTTCCGCTTGAAAGCCGTCCTTGCCCGATCGCCGCCCAACATCCCTGCATCCAATCGGTCAAGGATGCAGTCGGCATCATTTCCAGCCCCAACGGCGATGCGGCGTCGAGGCGATAGCGCTCCATCGCTTCGATCAAGAATCCGTTCCAGTTCGGCGCGACATACAAATCGTTGTTGATGTGGCACAGAAACTCTCCGCTCGCCAAGTCGGAACCGAGATTCATCGATTCCGGGTAACAGAGATTTCGATCGTTTCGAATCACCCGGCACCCGTTCGCTTCAAAAAAACTCCGCTGACCCGTCTGTCGAATAATTGTCGATCACAATCACTTTGTGTGGGCCGGTCGTATAGCGCTGTATCCCCTCTAGAAAAAGTTGATTGTGCCCGGCGACAATAATACTCAGCATGATGTGACGCTCAGCCGACCTGTCATGTTATCCCCGAAAGCCGCGGCGAAGGACTTCCCGATAAAACTGGAGATTCAACCACCGATTGCGGCGGGCAGCCCAACGACGAGAGGATTGGAGACGATCCGCCATCACCCTTGGATGCGATCCACTGAATTCTTTCAACATGGCATAGTCCTCAAACTGAAAGCTGTCGTGAGCGAGTTGTTTGGCCTCTGCGGCAGGAATATGGCCTCCTCCATGATAGACCATCACTTGCTCCCGCTTTTTCGCCAGCATTGTCTGAGGGTCTTTCACCCACCCATAGTGAAAGACTCGCCCGTCCGATGGAGCGATCCATTCCTTCGGTCCACTCTGGAGGTACTGCTCCGTCGCCTTGAGATGAAACCCCACGGCATCGCCACAGGACTCCACTTCGCCGTTGTTCCTAATGATCCGTACGGCTTTGTGGTAGAACCAGGGATTGGTCGACCAATAGTCGGCGATAAAATGTAGATACCGGAACAGAAGCCCTTTCACTTCAGGATTGCCGAGATGGCGGCGCATGGCTTCCCGAATGATAGGCAAATCGTCTTCGTGCACCACCTCGTCGGCTTGGATGTAGAACGCCCAATCGCCGATACAGTGTGCCAACGCAATGTTAGTCTGCTGGGCGTAGATCAATCCGTCTTTTCGCAACGTCTCATCCCAGACCGACTCCACGATTTTGATCTTGGGATCGCCGATCGAGCGAATCAGCTCAAGCGTACCGTCGTCACACCGCCCGACATTCACGATAAATTCATCGACCACCGGCAAAACGGATCGGATCGACTCCACGACCGGATAGTCGTACTTCACCACGTTTCGCACGAATGTAAATCCGCTGACTTTCATAGACAGGCCACTTACCCTCACCTGAGCCTCAATCTCAACCTTTCTGCGAAAGCTCCCAGAATTTCGCGTACTTCATGACAGTGTAATAGGCATAGAGGCCGGAAAGAATCAAGCCAGGTTTGCCGTCGAGGAAGCCGGCACGCTGCACATACATCTTGAAAAATGCACCGAGCGGATGGGTGATCAGTTGAGGGGGAGAGAACCGCCGGCCCTGCTCCACCATGCGACGAGCCATCAGGGCAGAGTAGCGGTCTTGCTTCGCCACATAGTGATCGATGTTCCGAAATGGATACTGCAATGCGGGACTCTTGAGAAATCCGACTGGCCCATCGCATTCGAAACTCTCATGGACCAGTTCTTCGCGATAACGAAACCGCCCTTTTCGAAATAACTGCGGTTGCCGATAATCGGGATACCATCCGCAATGTTTGATCCAGCGACCTAAAAAAAAGTTCTTTCTCGGGACAAAGTAGGCATCCGTCTCGGGGCCACGCTCGAGCAGCAGTCGAATTTCTTCCCGCAACTCGGGCGTCATCCTCTCATCGCTATCCAGACTGAAGACCCACTCATGGGTCGTGAGCGCCACTGCTTGATTGCGCAAATCGCCGAATCCTTTGAAGTCGACTTGATAGACATTGTCGGTGAACTCGCGACTGATTACAGCCGTCTGATCCGTACTGTGGGAATCCACGACGATCAACTCATCGCCCCAGCCTGCCACAGACTCAAGGCAGGCCCGCATATTAGGCTCGTCGTTGTAGGCGATGACATAAACCGACAATTTAGACATGCACGACCTTGAGCGGCGCAGGCTGTCGGGTGACGTCCATGACTTGTTGCGCCACCGTGTCCACCGTCAACCGGTCGAGGCAGTCCCAATAGGGGCAGGCCTCATAAATACATTTTTCGCACGTCGGCACATCGGGGCGCAGGACAACTCCCTGGCCGAGCGGCTGCCAACGCGTCGGAAGATTGTTGCGCCGCGGATCGAACAGACTGACATTCGGCACACCGCAGGCTGCGGCAATATGGGCCGGGCCTGTGGCTCCGGAGACCACCGCATGACTGGCCGCAATCACGGCCATCAACTCGCGCACCGATAACTGCCCCATCAGATTCAGGACTGAAGCAGGAAACGGCACATCACTGCTCATGTGCTGGTTGAACATGTCTGCTTCCACCTGGCTTCCCGTCAATACCACCCCCACGCCCTTCCGATGCAACTCATGCGCGAGCGAATGATACTGTGCAATCCGCCAGCGCCGGGCTGCAAATCCTCCTGGATGGAGCACCACCCTCGGTGTAGGCATACCGCGCAATCGCTCGTGCCCCCACGCGCGCTCTGCATCGGTCAACACGAGACTCGGTGGAGAGACGATCCCAGGCTGCAATCCAAGCCCCGCAAGCATACCGACGTTATACGCCGTTTCATGCTTGGAAAAATCTTTCCGATGTTCATAGATCCGACGATTCGCCAACACACTATACCAGCGGTACCCTGTGGCCACTCGAATCGGCACCCGCGCCAGGAACGCCGCCCACATCAACCGTTTAAACGGTTTGAGAAATACCACCGCATCGACGGCCCGGCAAAACAACGCCTTCAACTCGCGCAGGGATTCCCGGCCCGTGACTGTCCAGACCTCGTCGAGATCCGGATGGTGCGCCAAGAGCGGAGCGGCGTACTCGCTGGAGAGAAACGTGATCCGTGCCTCCGGCAGAAGTCGGCGCAGTGCGGACGCGACCGGCAGACATAGAATTTCATCGCCGATGCCATCAGGCCTGACTAAGAGGACATTCATCGAGGGACCATTCGCTGAGCACGCTGGGCTCGAGCCGCTGCCAATACTTGTTGTGGCGACACCATTGTCAGACATTCCAACGGCACCGTATTGTGGCAGGTCCGACTGAAACAGGGACTGCAGGGAACATTCCCTGACAAGACGGCATGGCCCGCCCCGTAAGGACCAGTCCGAACGGCACTAGTCGGTCCGAACAAGGCGACAATCGCGGTACCCACTGCCGCCGCAACATGCATTGGACCTGAATCATTTGTGATCAGCAGCGATGCCCTGCTCAGGAGGGCGGGGAGCAGCCCCACGGTCGTGGCTCCGGCCAGATCGATGGCAGGAGTCTTCATCATCCTGTTTACTTCAGCAACCTCCGCTCGTTCATCAGGACCTCCGATCATAACCACCGCGCCAAATCCTTCTTGCTGCAGCTGATCTGCGACTTCGGCGAACGACGCCGGAGGCCACCGCTTAGTCTGCCACCGGGCAGACACATTCATCGCCACCCAGCTCGTTCCAGGGGTCACACCGGATCGACTCAATACACGATCGACCTCATCGTAATCGTTTTGCGGGATGCGAAAGCGAAACTCAGGCGAGCAGGACTCCGCAGCCCCCACTGCCTTGGCCACAAGCAGATACCGATCAACTGCGTGCATTTCCAATTGTGGAACCGGCACGCGGTGTGAATAGAACCTGGGACTCCCTTCTCGCCCATTAGCAAATCCCACAAGCAGAGGCGATCCACTAAACCACCCGATTGCCGCGCTCCGGAACAGACCCTGAAGATCCATAACAAGGTCGAACTGCTCTGCGCGAAGAGACGATACCTGTGAGAGCCACCCCTTAAGAGTCGATTTCACGGGCCAAACCCGATCAACCCCGTCGATCCGCTCTACGAGACCAGCCCACTCACGTTTGACCAACCAGGTCAGCCGAGCCTTGGGATAGGCTCGGCGAATTGCCGCACAGGTCGGCATTGCATGCACGATGTCACCCAGCGAACTCGGCTTGATCAATAAAATGTGGCGATAGTCTGGCATACTGTTAGGGATTCAGGCTGAAGGCTGAAGGCTGAAGGCTAAGAATTATTTCGCAAAGCACGAATCAAGCCATTCAATACCTTCTCGGTTTCTACGATCTTTGGTTCAAGCAGAGATGAATTCTCGCTGGGCAAGAAGCCCAGGCGCTTCGACAAATTTATTTGATAGTGTAGTTCCCTCAATGACCCAAAGGCTATATTGAGAAATCTGAGATACTCTGTCTCACTGTCACGAGCGCAACCTTCCACAATGTTAGAAGGAACTGATACTGCTGCCCGTCGTATTTGAGAAGTCAGTCCAAACATCTCTTCCTTTGGAAACCCTGCGGTTGTCCGATACACCAACATGACGACTTCATCAGCCAGCTCAAATGCCCGAAGCTGTGTGTGGTCCCTCATGCTTTACCCCTGACACCTTCAGCCTGAACCCCTTCAGCCTATCTACCTGGGGCGCGTCTTCGCGTCCTCCAGAATCCAGTCAACGGCCTCAGCCATCGACTTCGCCATGGCATCCGGCATCGCCTTTTCGGCCTTGAGCCCCTCCAAGGATTGCGCATCGACCGGCGCTGGCGTCAGGAGAACAGACTTAGCGCCTACCCTATGCGCTAGTTGTATGTCGCGTGCGTGGTCGCCAATCAAATAGAAACGACGGAAATCCAGTTGTAACTCCGACACAGCCCGCTCCACCATGCCCACGTTCGGCTTGCGACAGCGGCATCCGTCATCAGGATGGTGCGGGCAGAAATAAATTGCGTCAAGCGCCACGTCCTCCTGCTCCAACAGACCTTGCAACCTGGCATGAATCGCTTCCAAATCTTTTAGAGTCAAGATTCCGCGGCCAACACCGGATTGGTTAGTCACAACCACCAATTTAGCCCCGACCTTTTTCAAACGCACCAGAGCCGGGCCCACCCCTGCCAATAGCTTCAGATCAGCAGCAATTTTCAAATAGCCTGGATCGTAGTTCAATGTTCCATCTCGATCCAGAAACACGGTGACACCGTCGAGAAGGTTTGTCTGGTTTATTTGGTTGATCTTGTTTATTTGGTTTGAACCAGAAGAACCAGACAAACCAGATGAACCAGAGAGACCAGCTATCTGCTTCGTTGCCGCCTCATAGACCTGATCAACGGTTACTCTTGTCATACACCGATGGTCAATCGGACATTCACGCAACAGGCAGGGCGCACAATCGACGGGCTCCCGAACAATGGCATGTGCGCCCCCAAACGGCGACGTGGTCCGCCAATCGGTCGGCCCGAAAACGGCCACAACCGGGACTTTGAACGCAGAGGCGATATGCATGGGGCCGGTATCATTTGTGAGAAGCAGGCTGCACCGCTTCACCGCCGCCATCAGTTCCCGAATCGTCGTCGCCCCGGACAAAACCAGGGAACGAGACGATAGGCGTGCAGCAATCTCCTGGCCCAAACGCTCTTCCCCTTTCGCCCCAAAAATGACCACACTGACCTGTTGCCCTGGAGATGTGTGGATCGTTCGGCAGAGTCGTTCCGTGACCTCGGCAAATCGTTCTGGCAACCAGCGTTTCGCATCGCCATAGGTCGATCCAGGATTGATCCCAACGACGATATCCGTCGGAGTCAACCCGCCCTGCGCACATCGCCCCACCATGGCCTGTTCCTCCTCGGGCAGGACGACGAGTTCCGGTACCGGAGGATCGCCCGTGAGGCCCAGCGGCTTCAACAGATCCCAATAATAGCGGACTTGATGAATGAGCAGGCGTGGATCCGGCACAGCGACCGGATCGGATAACAGCAAACTCCGCCCGTCTGTCGCATACCCATACCGGCGAGGCACACGTGCCAGAAATGTCAGGAAGGCTGCCTCGAACGCATTCTGAAACAAGACCGCCAGATCGAAGCCTTGCCGCCGCAACTGCTTGGCTAACGCCCACTTTCCCGATAACCCCGCATGACGCCCCTTGATGTCGTAGGTCAACAGGCGCGTGACTGCCGGATGCCCCACAAACAGATCGGCCACAGCCGGTTTCACTAAGAGTGTCACCTGCGCATCAGGAAACAGCCCCCGCAATCCACGGAGCGCGGGCTCACACATCACCGCATCGCCCAACCAGTTGGGCCCACGCACAAGAATGCTTTTCACGATATCTCGACCCACAGGTCTCCGATCCACATTCAAAATTCCAAATACTTCAGCCCTTAGCCTTCAGCCCCATCCCAAGCACTAACTGCCGTAATTGTTCTTCTCCCTTGACCACGTGCGTGGACAATCGAACTGCCCACCAATTATCGGTGGGGCGAAGCAGCGATGCCATCTTGCAGGCATCTTTCTCGGTCGTCACGACCAACTCAGCCTGAAGTTCAGCCGCTCTGGTGCGCACCTGCTCGACATCCTGCCTGGTGTAGGCATGGTGATCGACATAGGCCACTTCACCCAGAATTTTAATCCCCATTCGTTCGACGAGCGAACGAAACGATCCAGCATGGCCCACCGCACTGCAGAGCAGGGCTGTTTTTCCCTTGGACCAAGAAAGCGGTTGCACCGCACCGGTCACTACCGATACAAGATTCTCCGGACGAAAGACCGCCTGGATGGGGTCCGTAGTCGAACCGAGCTTTGCCTGTAGTCTGCGGCACACCTCATTCACTTGAGCCGATACGTCTGCTCTCGTTACGATGATTGCGGTCGCACGTGCCGCCGCCTCCAGCGGCTCCCTGAGCCGGCCTGCCGGTACCAAAGCCGCAAGCCCCGCCGCATCGGTGGCATCGATCAATAAGAGATTCACGTCTCGATAGAGCCCTCGGTGCTGAAATCCATCGTCGAGTAGGAGACAATCGATCGGGAATCGACCTAAGACCCAGTCACCGAGTTGGTAGCGATCGGCGCCAACGGCCACGATCGCCCTGGGACAACGCTGCGCCATCAAGAAAGGCTCATCACCCGCCTCCTGCGGACCGACCAGCAGGCGCTCGCCATTTGACACTAACAAATACTGAGCCGTACTTGTCCGCCGGTAGCCCCGGCTGAGAATCGCCACCTGCTTCCCCTGCGCCAGAAGCCAGTCTGCCAGCAGAATGACCACCGGCGTTTTTCCCGTCCCGCCTAGAGTAAGATTCCCGACACTGACGACCGGGACCGGCAATCTCTTCTGATCAAACCAGCCCCAGTCGTACAGGAGCGCGCGCAGCCGTGCAACCACCCCATAGGGGATTGCGGCCCACATCAGCCACCATCTGACCTTTGTCCCAGGGTTCAGCACGTTTCGCAGTCACTCAGGGGTTCAGGCTGAAGGCTTTTAGACTGAAGGTTTTGATGCGAGATAATTTAATTTCCTTCTCCGAATACCCTGTAGCTTCCGGCCTTCAGCCTAAAAACCTTCAGCCTATCTACCTAAGGAACCGCTTTCCTCAGCCATGAGAGGAAGCGACCGGTCTGCAAGAGGAGACCCACTGGCGCCTTGCTGCGGCGTCAAAAGCCTCTCGATGGCGTCCAGCGTCCGTTGCAAAGCGCCCTGGTTCTGTTCGACCACCTGACGTGCCGACCGGCCCATCCGCTCCCGTTCCTCGTCATCGGAAAATAGGGCTATGACTTGTTGTGAAAGTTCCTCCGCATGGAGAACCCGACGCCCCCCCCCTGCTTGGATAAGGAGATCGGCAATCTCCGCACAGTGGTCGGTATAGCGACCGAACAGCACCGGTTTCGCCCACTGAGCCGGCTCCAGCAAATTGTGTCCTCCGATCGGCACGAGTGTGCCGCCGACAAACGCCACCACTGCCTCACGGTAGATCCCCGCCAATTCACCCCGCGAATCGAGCACCAGCACACGGGGACCGGTGGACCGCAATACACCGACCTGCCCCATGGTACTCCGCCGCTGCACCGCAAGCCCACGCGCCCGAATCATCGCCTCCACTGACTCCGCGCGTTCAATATGTCGGGGAGCGATGAGCAAGACTGCAGAGGGACAGCGCGCCACGAGCGCCCGATAGCATTCCACAAGGATCTCTTCTTCGCCAGGGTGAGTACTCCCTGATACAAACAGCCGTTCTGTATCCTGAAGCCCAAGATGAGCCCTGGTGACCCCACCTTCCGCAATGACCGGTATCGGCTGGTCGAACTTGATATTCCCTGTTCGCCTGACTCGTGACGCCTCCGCCCCCAACGCAACAATACGGTCGACATCCCGATCTGACTGCATGAGACAGAGGCTGAGCGTGTGCAACATCGTCCGATAGAACGATCGCACAGGCGCCCATTGCTGCCGCGCAAAAGACCTGGTCGAAAGCCGGCCGTTCACGAGGATAGTCGGCACTCCCTGCCGACGCAGGTGCCACAAGAGATTCGGCCAGAGTTCGGTTTCGACGAACAGATAGAGACAGGGTTGCAGCCGCTCAATAAACCGGGAAACGACCCAGGGGAAATCGAGTGGGGCATAACAGTGCTCAGCCACACCGGCCAGCCGTTGTTCCACCGCTTCACGCCCAGTCTCAGTCACGGTCGAGACCACCAGGCGGTACGTCGGGTGCCGGCGATGTAGCTCGTTGACAAGCGGGGTCACCGCAACCACTTCACCCAGAGAAACCGCGTGAATCCAAATGACTGGCCGGGCTGGAGTATGTGGTGTATCTTGTAACGAAGACTGACCGGGTGGACTTTCTTGTAACCCTAGCCGTTGAAGCAATCCGGGACGGCACCGAGGCTTGGACAACAAGACTGCCACGATGAGCGGCGAAAAAACCAGTAACACGACATTGTAGAAGAGACGCCACATGGCTTTGCGCCCTAGGCGTGAGGCATGAACGGTGAACGGTGAAACGAAATCATTGAGCCCCTTACGTCTAACGTCTCACCTGTCACGCTGCACAACCTCTTCCGCCTGATTCGTCAACCGATTCAAGACCGACTCCAGCTCCTGGCACGCCGCTGCCGCCGCCTGTTCATCTGCTTCCCGCGGAACCCAGATGGGAGCGCCCCATAGATACAGCCCACGGGACCATGGATACGGAACCATGAATCGGTCCCAGCTCGCAAAGAGTTTTTTTTTGAGCAGCTAAAGGCCAGCGGCACAATCGGAAGCCCCGTCGCTTTCGCCAGCTGAACCACCCCGAGTTTCGCAATCTGGCGAGGCCCCTTGGGTCCATCGGGAGTCACGACAAGATCGGCGCCCGATCGCCCAAGGCGTATCAATTCTCGCAGCGCAAGCGCCCCTCCCCTCGTGCTCGATCCACGAACCGCCCGATGTCCAAATCGAGAAATGATGCGCGCGATGATCTCACCGTCCTGATGCTGGCTGATCAACACATTGGCCCCTGATCCGCGATAGCCGGTGGGAATCATCAGTTGCTGCGCGTGCCAAAATGCAAGGATGATATGCCGGCCCTCACGATACAACGCATCCACCTGTTCATGGCCCTGTGAATCCATTCGCATCGACCGCCCCAGCCCTCGAATCACCGCGGCTCCGATGGGAGGGAGGACAGAGAGCTTCAGCCAATTCTCCACCCGCTTCATGGCGGGGTTACGCATCGGGAATATCCTGGAACTGCATGGCATGAAGCCGCTGATACTGCCCTCCACGGCGCAGCAACTCATCGTGTGTTCCCACTTCGACGATCAAGCCTCGAGCCAGGACCATAATCCGATCGGCCTGTTGAATCGTCGACAACCGATGGGCAATGACGACCGTCGTTCGATTCTTCATCAAATTGCCGAGGGCCAGCTGGACGACCCGCTCAGACTCGGTGTCCAACGCCGACGTCGCTTCATCGAGAATAAGCAAGGGCGGGTCGCGCAAGATCGCACGGGCAATGGCCAAACGCTGCCGTTCCCCACCGGAGAGTTTTACCCCTTTCTCCCCCACGACCGTCCGGTACCCTTCCGGAAGGCGTTCGACAAAATCATGGGCATAGGCCAGTCGCGCCGCCTGGATAATGTCTTCGTCAGTCGCGCCCTCACGCCCAAAGGCGATGTTGTTGCGAATGCTGTCGTCGAACAAGACCACATCTTGCGACACCATGCCTATTTGCGATCGAAGGGAGCGGAGGGTGTACGACTGAATATCGACCCCGTCGATGAGAATGCGGCCGGCCGTCGGTTCATAAAAACGCGGGATCAAGTTGACGAGCGTCGTCTTTCCGCTGCCGCTGCTACCCACAAGGGCCACCATTTCGCCGGCTCGAATCGTCAGGTTGATGTCGTTGAGCGCCGGCACCGATTGGCTCTCATAATGAAACGTCACCTCGTCGAACGTCACTGACTGCGCAATCCGTGGCAATTCCAATCGGCCCTTATCCGAATCCTGCTCGGTCTTGAGGTCCAAGACTCCGAAGACCCGCTCTGCCGCGGCCAGTGCCTGTTGAATCATATTATTAGAACCAGACAACTTCCGAATCGGCGTATAGGCCATGAACATCGCGGTCAGAAATGAGAAAAAGGCCCCCGGCGTCATCGATCCGTTGATGACGAGGAAACCACCATACCAAATAATCGCGGCGACCCCCACGACACCGATCACCTCCATGTGCGAGGACCCGAGGGAGGAGACCTGAATCGCCTTCATCGTCGTGCTGAGGAACGAGCGGTTGCTCTGTTGAAACCGCGCCGCTTCCGACTCTTCACGCCCATAAGCCTTCACCATGCGAATGCCGGATAACGTTTCCTGAAGTGTGGACGCCATATCCCCCATCCGCTCTTGACCGCTTGCCGCTAACGCCCGTAACCGCTTCCCCATCCGCACCATCGTGAATACGGCCAAGGGAATGACGATCACCGAGAGACTCCCCAGCCGCCAATTCTGATAGAAAATCACGCCCATCATGGCCAGGAATGTGAGTCCCTGCTGAAAAATATCCTTCAACACTCCCGCCACCGCGTTGGCCATCAAGGTGACGTCGTTCACGACACGGGACACCAGCCGCCCTGACGTATTCGCATCGTGGTAGGGAACAGGCAGCCGAATGAGTTTGCCGAACAACTCCTGTCGAATGTCGGTGATCACCTGGTTCCCGACATAGTTCATGAGATAGTTTTGCCCGTAGTTGAAGATGCTCTTGAGCACCGCCACGGCAAAGAGCGCAAGCGGAAGGATGAGGAGGAGGCTTTCGTTCTTGTTGATAAAGATCTCGTCGAGGACCGGTTTGACGAGCCAGGCATAGGCGCCGGAAAAGGCCGCTACCAATCCTGAGCAGGCGAACGCGGCGCCTAATCGAATCCGATAAGGCTTCAGGTAGCGAACCAATCGTATCAGACGATCTAGAGTCGACATTCGGCTAACACCACTTGAGCTGCTCGATGCGACCCACCCGGCTCTCCCAACGATTGCCGAACCTGTCGCAGCCCTTCTTTCATCGCATTATACGCCGACAGATCGCGCAAGAGGTGCAAGACTTCCTGACACAGCCGCTCCTCCGTCGCCTCGTCCTGAATCAGCTCAGGCACGATCGATCGGCCGGCCACCAAGTTCACAAGCCCAATCCATTTCACATTGATCAGCCAACGCGCCAGCCGATAGGTCAACGGCGACGTCTTGTACAGCAACACCATGGGTGTTCCCACCACCGCCGCCTGTAACGTCGCAGTTCCCGACGCGATGAACAACACATCGGACAGAGCCATCACCTCACTGGCTCGATCATGCGCCACTCGAACCGGCACAGGGCTGTGCTGCAACAGGGCCTGGATCAGATTATCGTCAATTGAGGAAGCCTGCGCCAGGATAAACTGCGTTCCCGGCTCAGCCGCGACCAATTGAGCCGCCGCCTTGAGGAGCACCGGCAAGAGCATTTCGACTTCACTCTTTCGACTTCCCGGCAACAATCCAACGACGCGAGCGGACTCCTCAAAACCGAACTCCTTCCGCAGCTCCACACGATCATACTGTGGCGCGACCGAATCAAGGAGTGGATGGCCCACAAACGTGCACCGAACTCCTGCCCGACGATAGAGTTCCATCTCAAATGGGAGGATGACGACAACATGATCGACTCGGCGCTGAATCCATTTCATACGCCCTGGCCGCCAGGCCCACACTTGCGGAGCGATATAGTAGAGGACTCGCCGGCCGGCAGCTTTGGCGACCCTGGCGAAATGAAAATTCAGACCTGGATTGTCGATGAGCACGACAAGATCCCAAGCCTCTGCCTTCAGCACCCTCCGAATCGCGCGCACGCGCTGCACCATCGCTCGGATAGCAGACAACCCGATCAATCCCATCACATCCAACTGCGGGACACCTGGTACAAGACTGACTCCGGCAGCCCGCATCCCAGACCCGCCAATGCCGACCAGCTGAGCCGTCGGGTCGAGTGCCATGATCGCTTTGGCCAAATGCGCCCCGTGGAGATCACCGGAGGCTTCGCCTGTGACAATCAGAATTCGCATGGCCTCCTATGGAAGGAGCTCGGAGGGAAGAGACCACGCCCTATCCTGTGATCCCCCTCTCTCGCGATCCCGTGAATCCCGGATACCTCCACGATCTCTTTATCCCTTACGATCCCCTGCTTCATGGCGAACCGCAAAAGTCTCAATGGCTTGCAAGACCTGGTGCGCGAGACCCACTGCCGCCGCGCCGTCCTCACCCGATACCACAGGCCTCGCGCCTGTGCCGGCTGCGTGAAGAAACGATTCAAGCTGGAGCTTCAGCGGTTCTTCGTCTCCACCCTGCAGCTGCTCAACCTCAACGGTGGGCCGCTCCCCTGTCTTGACGTTGCGTCGGCAAATCATTCCTTGCCTGGTCTGGAAATCGATCGACAGATAATTATCTCGCTGGAAGATCCGCAGCCGGCGCATCTTATTCGTCGAGACACGACTGGATGTCAGATTGGCCACACAGCCGCTCCGGAACTGAATGCGGGCGTTGGCGATATCGATAGAAGAGGACAACACCGCCACCCCAGCAGCATGCACCTCCTCAACAGGACCTGGATTCAACGACAATACGAGGTCCAGATCGTGAATCATCAAGTCCAACACTACATCCACATCCGTCCCTCGTTCACTAAAACTGCTGAGACGATGACTTTCAATGAACACCGGTTGCCCGATATAGGGACGCATCAGCGCCATCACCGGATTGAACCGTTCACTGTGTCCCACTTGCAAGCAACAGCCTCGCTGCTTGGCCACGTGCACTAACTCCTGCGCCTCTCCAAGTGTGACGGCAATCGGCTTTTCGACTAGGACATGTTTCCCTGCATTCAGACAGGCATGTGCGACGGTATAGTGGCCTGACGTGGGCACCGCCACACTGAGGACATCGACCTGTGGCAACAATTCATCAACTGTACGAAAGACGCGCACACCATGGCGAGCTGCGACCATCTGCGCTCGTTCGACCGATTGATCCACCACACCGATGAGCTGCGATCCGGGCAAAGACGCATAGAGACGTGCATGGTGCTGCCCGAGATGTCCAACCCCGACGACGCCGGCCCTCAACGGTGTCATACTTCGAGCCTTACTTCCTACCCGGTTCGAGTTTCGTGATCCCGACGATCGCGATCCGAGCAGACCGGGCCTTGGCCAAGACAACCTCGCGATCCAATAGAACCGTACGCCCGGCCTCAATCGCCAAGACAGACGCCTTCACCGAGGCCATCACCTCGATAGTCCGAGGTCCCACAGCCGGGAGGTCGAACCGTAAGTCCTGTTGCGGCTTCGATCGCTTGACTACGACCGCGCCGTCTTTGGCCAAATCGCCTCCGCGCTTGATGGCTCCGTCGGTCCCTTCGACGGCCTCGACCGCCACAACGACACAATCTTTGATCACGACACACTGCCCGATATCGAGACGACCGATGTCATGGGCCACATCCCACCCATAACGGATGTCTTCCCACTCTTTCTCCGATGGCGCTCGCGTCGTCAACGTCCCTTCCTCAGCGAGGATCCCTTCGAGACCAAAGGTCGATTCACAGATCGCGATCCCTTCCCCTTCAAGTTCCTTTGCGAGTTCGCGCAGAATATCGTCGTCTTTTCGAAGCGCCAACCGCGTCGCCATGGCTAAGGTGCGGAGATCCGGCCGCAGGGTGGTAAACATGTGGGTCTTCTTGATCCCACCCAACATCACGGCCTGGCGAACCTTGTCTTCCTTGAACGCTTTGATCAGCTTGCTGAGCTGGCCGATTTTGATCCAATGAATCCGATCTACATGACCGGCTAACTCGGGTTCCGTCTCGCCTTCGTGCGCCACAGCCGACACGTGATAGCCTAGCCTTTTTGCGTTATCTGCAAAGATGATCGGGAAGCGGCCATTGCCGGCAATAAGCCCAATCCGCTCGCCATTAGTAACGTGAGGTCGCGATGCCACGATGTTTACTCCTCATCCTCTTGGTCTTTACCGACCGACCGGCAAATGCCTCGTTTCGTCCCCTCAAGAAACTTCACGACCGTCATGACGTCCGGTTGATCTCCAAACTCGGCCTTGGCAAGCTTGGCGGCTTCAGCGGTTCGATGTCCAGACCGGAAGAGCATATCGTACGCCCGTTTCAGAACCGACACCCGATCCGTTGAAAACCCCTGCCGGCGCAATCCCACCGAATTGAGACCATACATCCGCGCGCGATAGCCACCAGCAGCCCGCATGAACGGTGGAAGATCCTGCCCAAGCGCACAACAACCACCGACCATGGAATAGGATCCGACCCGTACATGCTGATGGATACCGGTCAGTCCGCCGATGATGGCATGGTCGCCGATGGTGATGTGGCCGGCTAAACTCGCGGCATTGGCCATAATGAGGTGACTCCCGAGCCGGCAATCATGCGCCACATGCACATAGGCCATCAGAATATTCTTTGACCCGAGCGACGTCACCCCTCCACCCTCCACAGTGGCACGGTTGATCGTGACATATTCGCGAAGGATATTGTCATGGCCGATGATGACCTTGGTTGGTTCTCCCTTATATCCAAGATGCTGCGGTGGCCCGCCTATCGAGGCAAATGGATGCACGACATTCCGCTCACCGATCTCCGTCCATCCATCGACTGTCACATGGGACAACAATCGGCTTCCTGTTCCAATCGTGACATGCTCACCGATCACACAGAACGGTCCGATCTCCACATCATCGGCCAGACTCGCCTTGGGATGAACAATCGCTGCTGAATGAATCTGCACGTATACCTCCAGTGATGAGTGATGGGGTCAAGTAACTGCTATCTCGTCAAGACTCGTCACGCATCACACATCCCCCTTCACAGCTTTCTCTTCGGTCACCATGGCCGTCACTTCAGCCTCACAGACGAGTTCCTCCTCGACAAACGCCTTACCCTGCATCTTCCAAAACGGCGCCCGTTTCTTGACCACGTCGATCTCAAACCGTAACCGATCACCAGGCACAACCGGCTTTCGAAACTTTGCACCATCGATGCCGGTCAGATAGACCACCGGGCGCAACGCGTGCCCCATCGACTTCAATGCCAGAACTGCGCCGACTTGCGCCATGGCTTCGAGGATCAACACCCCTGGCATGACCGGGCGTCCCGGGAAATGGCCTTGAAAGAAGGGTTCATTGATCGTCACGTTTTTAATTCCAACGATCCGCCTGTCGGGGTCCAATTCTTGAATGCGATCGATCAGAAGAAAGGGGTACCGGTGAGGCAGAATAGACTGAATTTCGGCTTGTTCCATCACAGACATCGTCTAGACCTCCTACTTCGAAGCTTCAGCCACTAGAAAGCGGTATCTCCTCAAACGAGGATGCTCAAAATGGCCGTTCAGCAAGGCCGCAACGAGCGAAGAGGCGAGGAGGTACGGACCGCACTTTGTGAAGCCGTTCGCCCGTAGAATTGGTCTTGGCGAATGGAAAATCCCCTTCAGTGCTTCTGACCTCCGAAAAACTCTCTTCAACGTTGAGCCTCTAAGCAATGCGAGAACGAAGCTGACGGACATTTTCGGCATCCTCATTTATTCTGTCGATCGAACTCTTTCACCACCTGATCGGTCACATCCAACGCAGGTTGATGATAGAGGACAATCCTCATCATGACTGTCTCGTTTCCCTTGTCGATCACCGCGACATACTCATTTTTTTCCACGACGGCTTGCGCAGCGGCTTGCACTTTTTTTGAATATTCCGCCACCATGTCGCGCTGCTTCTGTTGAATCTCGCGATTGAAGTCGGATAGGCGTCGTTGATAGGCATCTAGTTTCGCCTGGAACTGACTTTGCTTCTCTTGCTTTACACTGTCGGACAACTTCTCGTCTTGAGTCGCCTGTTGCAACTCTTTCAACTCTAGATCGTCGGCATTGATGATTCTCTGTCTGCTCATGGAATACGCCTTTAGCTCTTCCAAGGCACGTTTGCCGGCCTTCGATTGCTCAACCACCACTTGCTGATTCATCACGGCAACTTTGAACGTGTCATCCGACAGCGCCGGCGACACCATCGCCAACCACAATACCGCTGCACCGATCAGCCTCATCACTCCCCTTCGTTCCATTGAATCCTCCTCTTCTCTGCAGAATATCTCGGTTAATTGGTTTGTTTGGTTTGTCTTGTTTATTTGGTTCATCCGATTAGTTTCACTCAACCAAAAACCAAATAGACCAAACAAACCAGATCAACCAGACAGACCGGGTTACGGATACTCACGATTGAATTCATCGATCACCTGACCGGTTATATCGAGGCCTTCATCGCTATAGAGGGTAGGGCCCCCTTTCCCCTTATCGATGACGACCTGTAATCCAAGGCGTTTCGATACGTTCCCCACCATGAGTCCGACCTTCTCACGGAACCCTTCAAGTACGTCTTTTTGTTTTTCTTGAACCTCGCGGTTCATGTCGTTCGCTTTCTGCTGATACTCTGTGACACGACGTCGAAACTGCTCTTCGCGCTCCCGTTTCGCGGTCGGGCTCAAGACGCTCGCCTGCCTCCCAAAATCTTCTTCCATCCGGCGAAGTTCTTTCTCATCCATCTCGATCAATGCCTGGCGATTCTTCGAGAAGATGGTCAAGGAGTCCTTCGCCTTCTTACCGACATTCGTTTCGCTGAGAACACGGGCCGCATCAACGACTCCTATCTTCCCATCGACCTTAGCCACACCGGCAGCACAGCCGGACACAGCGAGGAGCGCCGCCAACAGACTGGCTACACTGAACATCTTCTTCGCAACCGCGTCAACCTGGATCACACTGCCACCTCCACATCCCAGTCAAAGACTTGGCTTGTTTAGAACAACGTCCCGATCGTAAACTCGAAGACCCCTTTGCGCTCTCCTGGGTTGGGATCGATATTGATCCCGTATGCGGCACGGAGGGGGCCAAAGGGCGAAATCCACCGCCCTTCGAGTCCAACTGTTTTCCGCAACTTGGATGAGAGCGGCTCGTCGTCGTCGAAGCCTTTCCCATAGTCGAAGAAGATCACTCCGTTCAATTTCGCATCAGCGGAAATCGTAAAGATAAAATCGTTATTGAAGATCAACTGCTTGCTTGCCCCAAGAAGGGAATTAGTGTTGGTCACCGGCCCCGCGCGCCCGAAAGCGAACCCACGCATTGTATTGATACCGCCGACGAAATATCGCTCAGTCAAAGGAATAGGTTGCCCCTCAAGGCCGACTGCTGCGCCATAGCGAGCGCGAAAAGAAAACCGTGTATCGAAAGGCAGTGGAATATATTGAATCACATCCACATAATATTTATAGAAGTTATTCGTCCCGCCTAGGTAGGGCGTCCCCACGTCGAAGCCCACAGCGGCTCGCCAACCAGTACGCGGATCCATATAGTAGTCCCGTGTGTCGCGAGCGAACGAGGTTCGGAACCCGGTCGACGACTGGCTCCCAAGTTGCCGACACACAATCGGAAATCGATCTGGGCAAATGCCCACAGCCGGATCTTTAAAATTCAATTCTTCCGCGAACAGACTCACGCTTCCAGAGGTATATTCTGAAAGATATCGACCTAACGTCACGCTAGCGCCGGTTTTCTTCTCGAAATAGGTGATATAGTTCGTCGCCGTGGCGTAGACGTCCAACTGCATGGAGGTCAGGGAATCGTTCACGTAGGGGTTTCGAAATGTGATCAACCCGATTTGCCGCCGCTGGCCCAACTGACCGCGGACTCGCCCCATCCAGCCATTCCCACCAAGATTTCCCTCCGTAATATCGGCGATGGCGACCACCTGATCCAGCGTGCTGAATCCGCCACCGACGCTAAACTGGCCAGTGGGTTTTTCTTTCACGCGAACATTCAGATCGACCTTGTCCGCGCCCACCTGCGCCGGAAGAATTTCCACCGTCTCAAAAAAGTTCAAGTTATTGAGACGCTGAAAGCTCCGTTTCAAGGCGGGGGTATCGATGACATCTTGTTCATCGACACGGATCTCACGACGAACCACATTGTCTTTGGTCTTCTCGTTCCCACTGATATTGATCTGACGGATCCGCATCATCTCTCCTTCCTTGATGGTCAGAATGATACTTGCGGTCCGCTCCGTGGTGTTCGGAACCACATTGGGAGAGACATCAGCAAACGAATAGCCCTTACTCCCATACAGATCGTTCAATCGTGTAATCTCGTCGCGGAGTTTCTGACGCTGAAAAATTTCCCCTTCCTTCATCTTGAGCCCCTGGCGAAGCTCTGGATCTTCGAACACCGTATTCCCGCGGAACCCGATTTCACCGATGGTGAATGGCTCTCCTTCCATGACCGCGTATGTCACAACGAACCATTTCTTGTCCTCACTAAGCTCCACCGTCGGCAACCCAACCCGGGCGTTTAAATAGCCTTTGTTGAGTAGGACCTCTTTGACCCGCTCCACGTCGTTGTTCATTTCTTCCCGCTTCAAGACCCCAGCATCTGAAAGAATAGACGGCAATTTGAGTTGCGTGATCAGTCCGTGCCAAGGAATCCATTCTCGCGTCGCCATCACCTTAAACATCTCATCTTTGGTCGCCGCATGCAGACCGTCAAAGCTAACCGTTTTGACGCGCGCCTTGTCCCCTTCTTTCACGAGAAATGTCAGGCGCTTCCGATCTTCGTCCAGGGTCTGCACGACCGGGATCACACTGCAATTGAAATAGCCGTCCCCTTGGTAGGCGAGACGAATCTTCTCCGCACTCTCTTTTGCCTGTAACTGATCGAGAAAGGCTTGACTCTTGATCGTAATCTTCTCTTTGAGCTTATCGTCACTGAGCGCGGTATTCCCGTCAAATACGATCTCGGTAATAAACGGTTTTTCGCGAACCAAAAACGCCAGGGCCGTACCTCCCGTCCCCGCTTCCGTGTCGACCTGCACCTCTTCAAAGTATCCGGTTTCGTAGAGGATCTTGATCTGTCCGCGGACGTTTTCAGAGGTATAGGGATCACCTGGTTTCAACGTCAATCGACCGAGAATCGCCGGTAACTCGATCCGTTTGTTTCCTCGAATTTCTATCGTCGTCACTTTCACTCCGGCTGGCTCCGCAGCGAATGCAAACACCGGCAGTAGACTGCAGACCAGAGCGATGAATATTATGATGACAAGCCAGCGTGGCCTCGCCCAACGGCAGACTCCCTTCACTGGATCTGTATCCCATAGGAACACGGAAGAAATAATACTGGCATTATGGGCAACCCTAACTTTGGCCGTAACCGTACATGCTCCCCCTCACCACACATTCGCACACACGATGGACCTGGAACACTTGTGCGCCGCTGGCAGCAGGAGTGACGAGCGTGAGCAACTCGGGCGATCAACGCACACGTGCCCCTCACGGTCACCTACGTGCAAAACCCCCGGATTATATTGGGCAAGTATTTGAATGTAAAGCTGATAACCCATAATTATTCACGTAGGCTCGTTGCAACCTGGCGAGGCAAGCGCGGCAGACGACGATTCGAGGTTCGACGCTCGCTGTCGCGGAACGTCGTGCCTCAGATTATGCGATAGAGTCATGCATGGCTCGCCCACTCTCGCTCTCGTAAGCCATCACGTCTCCCTTCACCCGCCTACGCATTCCTCCACAGCTGTAAAGCTGTGGAGGAATGCGCAGCGGGTGTCCTCCGAAGCCTTGGCGAAGGAGGACACGCTTCGGCGGGTTCCGCCGAAGACACAAAAGGGACCACGGCTGTTAAGCCGTGGGGCTCCACTCTTACACTCCGCACCTGAAATCTGAACACGCTTGATAGACACCTGCACACTCGACAGATTTGTTGAGGCTGGCGGGGTCTATTCTCACTCACGATGCGCGAGCACGCAGGGGTGTTCACGCATAGGAAGGAACCCGAGTCAGAACGGATACTCAGCGTCACTGTTGCGGATGAGTGCCATGGGCAATATGAGAAGCGGACATTTCATCGTCGCCTGTGTACACTTGGCATGTACGAGCCCTCCTTTGGCACTCAACATCAGCCACGCAACCGTACGATCGCTCCTGCATTCCTTGACATCGTCTACCTCATCACATAGTATCGAACTATGTCACGTTATGATGTCCGTAAAGCTGTAATTCCCGCCGCTGGCCTTGGCACGCGCTTCCTTCCCGCGACGAAAGCGTCTCCCAAAGAAATGTTGCCGCTCGTCGACAAACCACTCATTCAGTATGCCGTGGAAGAAGCGGTCGCCTCCGGAATCGAAGATATTATTATCATCACTGGAAGGGGCAAGCGCGCGATTGAGGACCATTTTGACCGGTCCGTCGAATTAGAAGAAAATCTCAAGGGCAACGGCAAAGCACAGCTCTTGAGCCAGATGAGACACATCTCCACGCTTGCAAATTTCTGTTACGTCCGTCAGTCGGAGGCCCTTGGACTTGGCCATGCGGTTCTCTGCGCCCAACGGCTGATCGGCGACGAACCCTTTGCCGTCATTCTCGGGGACGAAATCATTGACGCCCCGGTGGCTGGCCTTGCGCAACTCATTCATGCTTACAAGAAACGACACGGCGCCATCCTCGGTGTGCAGGAGGTCCCCCACCATGACGTGAGCCGTTATGGAATCGTGGCGCCTCGAACCCTCTCAGCAGGGCTCCATCGAGTTGAGGGCCTTATTGAAAAACCGGCACCGGCCGACGCCCCATCCAACCTGGCAGTCATCGGTCGCTATGTCCTGCCGCCGGACATTTTCTCTATCCTGAGAAAGACACGGCCCGGTAAAAACGGCGAGATCCAATTGACCGATGCGCTCGTGGAATTGGCGAAGAAGTCCCCTATGTTTGCGCTGGAGATACAAGGACAACGGTACGATGCCGGGGATAAGCTGGGCTTTCTCATTGCAACCGTCGAATTCGCGCTCAAAAACCCCTCCCTGGGACCGGAATTCAACGAGTATCTGCAGAATCGGATGTGGCCCTCCGGCGAACGCCGCAAGACAAGGGCTGTCAAAGCCTAACACGCGACGTGAAATCCTTTGTGAGCGAAGAATTACTCGGGGCTGTCCATTGAAGATACGCCCAGTCGGTCACTGTATCCGGTGAGTACGCTTCAAACCGACCACATCACGGCCCTTGTTGCATGCGACTATTTCACTATCCTGACGCCCTGACACGCAGCGACGAGAGCACCGCTTCTCTCGCTCACCATTGAGCACACACTGAGACCATACCGATGAACGACCCAATCGAACAAGACTTGCAGCCGCCCCAAAACGTCGAAATCCCCGACCAACTTCCGCTATTGCCGGTTCGAGATATCGTCATCTTTCCCTATATGGTGCTGCCATTATTTGTCGGGCGAGAGATGTCGATCAAAGCGATTGAAGCCGCGCTCGCCGGCAATCGCATGATCTTCCTGTCGACACAAAAAGCCTTGGACGTCGAGAATCCTTCACCGGAAGATATTCATACCATCGGCACCGTGGGCATCATCATGCGGATGCTGAAACTACCCGATGAGCGCATCAAAATTCTCGTGCAAGGGCTCTCGAAAGCCAAGATTACCAGTTATATCCAGACGGAGCCCTATTACTCCGTGCGCATCGAAAAACTCATCGAACACAAGCCAGCGAGCGCCGCCCTTGAAACCGAGGCCGCCATGCGAACCGTCAAGGAACAAATTGAACGGATCGTGAGTCTCGACAAAGTCTTAGTCCCGGACGTGATGATCGTCATCGAAAACCTCGAAGACCCCGGACGTCTTGCGGACATGGTGGCATCCAATCTTGGCCTCAAAGTCGACATCACCCAGGCAGTGCTGGAAATTCTTGATCCACTCAAACGCCTCCGTCGCGTCAGCGAGATCCTCGGCAAAGAGATCGAAGTCCTCTCCATGCAACAGAAGATTCAGGCGCAAGCCAAAGGGGAAATGGACAAGACTCAACGCGAATATTTCTTGCGCGAGCAACTCAAGGCGATTCAAAAAGAGCTGGGTGAACTCGACGAACGCGCGGAAGAAATTACCGAATTTCGCAAACGGATTACCGAACTGAAGATGCCGGAAAAGGTGCTGAAAGAAACCGAAAAACAACTCAAGCGCCTCGAGAAGATGCACCCGGATACCGCCGAGTCCGCCACCGTCAGAACCTATATCGAATGGATCGTGGAATTACCCTGGTCCAAGAGGTCCAAGGACAACCTCGACCTCAAAGCCGCGGCTAAGGTCCTCAACGAGGACCACTACGACCTGGAAAAAGTAAAAGAGCGGATCCTTGAGTATCTTGCCGTGCGGAAGCTCAAAGATAAAATGAAAGGCCCGATTCTCTGTTTTGTCGGACCACCAGGCGTTGGAAAGACCTCACTCGGGAAATCGATTGCCCGCGCTCTCGGTCGTGAATTCGTCCGCATTAGTCTTGGCGGCATTCGTGATGAAGCGGAAATCCGAGGCCATCGACGCACCTACGTCGGCGCGCTCCCAGGCCGCATCATTCAAGGTATGAAACAAGCCGGCACGAACAATCCCGTCTTCATGCTGGACGAAGTCGACAAGGTCGGAATGGATTTTCGCGGCGATCCCTCCGCCGCCTTGCTCGAAGTGCTCGATCCGGAACAGAACAACTCGTTCACAGACCACTACCTAGGCGTACCCTTCGACCTGACCGAAGTGATGTTCATTGCAACGGCAAATCTGATCGACCCCATTTTGCCTGCCTTGCGCGACCGGATGGAAGTGATCGGGATCCCCGGCTATACCGAAGAAGAGA